>OBZG01000105.1_pt1 | contig 110008 bp, 92 predicted proteins | sample 1550701 | NCBI WGS metagenome assembly OBZG01 (sample SAMEA2580229, study PRJEB22360) | human gut metagenome | biome: human gut; feature: human-associated habitat; material: faeces | place: Denmark | collected 2008/2010
CGGCTTCTGTTCTCCTGCGCCTGCCGAGACAGCGAGCCCGTTCCAAATGTGATGCGCCTGTTCAGCGCAAGGCTGGGCTGCCTCTCCCTGAATCTGCCGCCTCTGCGCAGCCGTTCCGATGAGATCCCCTCTCTGGCCAGCCTCTATCTCAGCAGTCTGAATTTGGAACTTGGCAAGCAGATCTCCGGTTTTGAGCCGCGTGCCATTGAAATGCTGCGTCAGTACGAATGGCCCAATAACTATACGCAGTTTAAGCACATTTTGCAGACCCTGGCTTCCTTAACCTCTTCCGCCTATATACGCAGCAGTTCTGTGGCGGAACTGCTGTCCAAGGAGCGCACCCTGCGCCGCCCTCTTTTACAGTCCTCTGCTCCCGCGGCCGAAAACCGCACCCTGGATGAGATCATCCGCCAGGTGATCCAGGATGCTGTTACCTCCAATAAAGGGAACCGCGCAGCAGCGGCCAGGCAGCTTGGAATAAGCCGGACTACGCTCTGGAGGTATTTGAACAGGAGCGGAGAGGAAATGGATACATGAATCAAAGCGATTGACATTCCTAAAAAGCCGTTTTATGATATGTCTGCAAATCATCAGAGAATGGAGTGAACGATTAATATGTGGATTATTTTCGCACTGCTGTCTGCCCTCTTTGCGGCTCTTACTTCTATTTTGGCAAAGATCGGCATTGACGGTGTAAATTCAAACCTGGCCACGGCCATCCGTACGGTGGTGGTGGTATTGCTGGCCTGGGGAATGGTATTTCTCACCCATACCCAGAGCGGTCTCCTTTCCATCAGCAGAAAAAGCTGGATCTTCCTCATCCTTTCAGGTCTCGCCACCGGCGCCTCCTGGCTCTGCTACTACCGCGCCCTGCAGCTGGGAGACGCCTCAAAGGTAGTGCCCATTGATAAACTCAGCGTCGTGCTGACCCTGATTCTTGCATTTGTGTTTCTTCATGAGGAATTTACTTTAAAGTCCCTGATTGGCTGTGTTTTAATCGGGGCTGGAACATTGATTATGGTAGTGTAGCAGCCCCATCCGGCATTTGACACCTCATCTGGGATAACTTCCTTTCCCAGTCATAAAACTCCCCAGCTTGTAATAGGATGGTAAAAACGTTCTCAAGGTGAAATACCATGAAAGAGTATATCGAAGAACGGGCGATCGCCATTGCTAATTACATCATTGACCACAATGCCACCGTGCGCCAGACGGCACGGCGGTTTGGGATTTCTAAATCCACGGTGCATAAAGACGTTGCAGACCGTTTGATCCACATCAATCCCGGACTGGCCGCACAGGCCAGAGTAGTGCTGGATGTGAATAAATCGGAACGGCACATCCGCGGCGGACTGGCCACCCGCGAGAAATACCAGCACAGACTGGCAATCTGCAGTAAATCAGATGAACATAATCTTTGACTTTTGCGTCAGCCTGCTGTTTATGCAGGCGCATCATTTCTGTTGAAAAACAAAGGGGAGTGCCGGTGAACATTCTCCGACACCCCCCTTTTTTTACTTTCCGTTTACTCTGCTTAATAGTTAATACCAGAAACTGCAAGTTTTCCGTCCCTCAGGCCAAATACAAGATTGCCGCCTCCGCCTTCTCCCGAAAGGACAAAGCCGGCCATGCTGGGAGACAGCGCAGTTTCATCCGCCTGAGCGATAGAATCCATCCATTCCTGAGTAAAGATTTTTTCTTCTCCCAGAGCGATCATCTCTTCCCGGCTCTCAACAGATACGCCTCCATCAGCAAATCCGATATATAAGGGATATGCCGCCAGATCAGCCAGAGTTTCCAGATCTTTTTCTGCTACCGCCTCTTTTACCGAACGGCCAAAGGCCTCCACACTGGCTGGGTCTGCGGAGAAATTATCATCTTCCTCAGCCTCTGCTTCCTTTGTCCCAAAGGAAGGAACCTCCGCCTTCTCCTGCTTTTGCGTTTCCCCCGCCAAAGTCTCTGCCTCCCTCGACTCATCCACAATTTCTGACATCTGTATGCTTTCTGACATTTCCTGTGCCGTTGTCGTCTCTGCCGTTTCCTGCGCCTTTGGGCTGCATCCCACAGCCAGCATCATTGCCGCTCCTGCGACAAAAAATACATTCCATCTTCTTTTCATTGTATCACTCCATTCTCATCTGGTGTAAATGTTTTGCTTTCCATCATCATGCTTCCGTCTTGAAGAAGGTAATAGGTCTTCCCGTCCAAGTGAAGAAATCCCCTTTTCATAATCCCTGTCTCTGGCTCCAGATAGTACCACTTCCCCTGATCGAGCAGCCAGCCCGTGTGCTTTGTGCCATCCTCCTTATAATATACCCAGACGGCATCCTCTGTCCCCGCAGCGCCGCTTTCTAATTTCCATCCAGTCCGTGTCTGAGCCTCCCTCTCATACGGCGGGAACATCATGATCCTTTCTGCCGTTCCATTTCCATCTGTCCAGATCAGGCAGTCGGCTCCCTCATACAGCTGATCCAGATAAATCATGTTTCTGGTCAGATACGGAAATATACTGCAGTCATCCGGCGCGGCGTACCTGTTTCCACTTGTATCTGTCAGCTCATAGCCTCCAGCCTGCCGTTTTACCTCTGCAAGCTCTGCATAGAAAGGAGCGCTGCCATCCTCAGGAATATCCGTCAGTACCAGCTTGGCCCCGGCCTGCGGCGGGATACTGGCTGTTACGGCGGCCGACGTATACACCTTCAGCCGTTCCCCGTTCTCAATGCTTTCCGGCTTTACTGGCATCCCCGTTGTTCCGTCCAGTATCCGGGTCTCATCGGACAGATGGACGATAAATTCCCCTTCATAGGCTCCCGGATTCTCGTTATTGACCGTGAGCTGATCTTCCGTCCGGCTCTCCACGGTTCCTGAAAGCTGTGCTCCGGCGGATGCATCTGTCGGAACCGCCTGCACACTGATGGCTGTTCCTATAGTAAATACAGCTGTGGCTGCCCATATGGATGCTTTTTTATGCCTGTTTTTCTTCATTTTTCTCCTCCTTGCCTTTGCTGTTCACCTTAGAATGTAACCTATAGATCTTTTTCTCTCTGTAAAAGTTTCACAATTATAAAACTTTTTGCACCTGTTTTCACATTGCCGGAACCTCCGATGCTTCTTAAATAGCCAAAGGCATTCAAAAAGATGCCTTATTCAGAATCGTTAAAATTTTCTCTTGATTTTTTTAGAAAGTGACAGTATACTATACCTCGAAATCAGTGATCCCTCTGTCAGAGTGGATTCCAACTTATTTTTTGTATAAATAAAATTATCTGCCACCGGGTAGGAATGTTAAAAGCATTCACATACGCATCGATAGGTCTTTGAAGATGTGTATATGGATGCTTTTTTGTTTAAGGAGGAAATATGAAATCACTTACTGCACTCAAACACTATTTTTCAAAAACAGAGATTATTCTCTGGACGGCTTCCGTTCTTCTGATTCTTTGCGCGTTCTGTCTCTTTGACCGAACCAACTATATGACGCTGTGGGCTTCCCTGATCGGAGTAACGTCTTTAATCTTCTGCGCCAAGGGCAATCCCTTCGGCCAGTTTCTGATGATCCTGTTCAGCCTGCTCTACGGAATCATCTCCCTGAATGTTGCCTATTACGGAGAAATGATCACATATCTGGGGATGACCATGCCCATGGCAGTATTTTCCCTCGTAACCTGGATGAAAAATCCCTTTTGCGGCAATCGCTCTGAAGTAGAAGTATATCACATCCGGCGTAGTGAAGTATGTTTTATGCTGGCTCTGGCTGCTGCTGTAACCTTTGTATTTTATTTTATTCTGAAGGCATTTCACACTGCCAGCCTGATTCCCAGCACCATCTCTGTCACCACAAGTTTCCTCGCCGCATATCTGACCTTTAAGCGCAGCCCCTTCTATGCTGCCGGCTATGCTGCCAACGACCTGGTTCTGATCGTTCTGTGGACCATAGCCACCTTTAAAGACATCAGCTGTTTGTCCGTCACGGTCTGCTTTGCAGCCTTCTTTATAAATGATATCTATGGATTTTTAAACTGGCGCAAAATGGGACAGAGACAGGCTGCCCAAAACGTTTCCTCTGTTCTGTCATAAAAGAAGTCAGTCCCCTAAAAGAACAGCTTCCAAACTGCAATCAGCACAGAGAATACCGCGATTTCCCTTTTCAGAACCCCCTGGTTGATGTGCACTGCATTTTTACTCCCCAGGCAGACGCCGGCGCCGGACAAAGCACAGATATGGCTGGTAATGAGGTTTCTTCCTGAATGCCTGCTTTTTTACCTGTTTCCCCGCTGCTTCAAACAGTTACCCTTGTATTATTTCCTAAAAAGGGGTACAATCTTCTTTACTGTTCATCCTGAAACGCAAGGAGGTTTTACATATGACATTTTATCAGGAATTGCAGCTGAATTCTGCCGGCTCCAAAGATCTGATCCGCATTACAAAGGACAAAAAGGAGCGCCGGCGCCACATACTCATCTATAACTTCAAGGTCTATCTGGTGGTGGCTTTCTGCTTTGCGGCGGTAACTCTGTTCAGCATGATTTTTGGAAGCGAAAACAGCATTGCCGGCGTAGTGGTTTTGCTGGCGCTTTTAGTCCTTCGGCAGGCTGACTTTGGAATCCATACCTCCCATGGCCTACTGTGTATCGCCGGCATTTTTGCCGTTCTCATGGCCGGCCCCAGACTGTCCAATATGGTATCGCCTGCCGCCGCGTTTTTTATCAATGTGATCTGTATTCTTATCCTCATGACCCTTGGCTGCCATAATGTGATCATGTCCAACCACTCCACCTTTGTACTGTCCTATCTGATCCTCCAGGGCTATGATGTAAGCGGCCACTCCTGGATTATGCGGACTGCAGGACTCTCTGTGGGTATGCTTTTATGCATGGCTGTATTTTTTAAAAATCAGAAACACCGGCCCCATAAGCGGGAATTTAAGGATCTTTTTCATGAATTTGATCCCCGTTCCGTAAGGAACCGGTGGTATATCAAGCTGACTCTGTGCGTATCTACGGCTCTGCTGATCGCGTCTCTTCTGGATATCCCCCGGGCCATGTGGATAGGGATCGCCTGTATGTCCGTGTGCCTGCCTTTTCAGGAGGATCTGGCAAAAAGAGCCAAAGCACGCTGGGTCTGCAATATCCTGGGTTCTCTGATCTTTCTTGTTATCTACACCCTTTTGCCAAAGGAGCTTCATCCCATGATCGGCCTTCTGGGCGGCATCGGCGTAGGCTACTCTGCCGGCTATCCCTGGCAGACCATATTTAATACCTTCGGCGCTCTCTCCATCTCCTCCGGGCTCTTTGGGGCTGTGGGCGCAGTATTTCTTCGGATCGGCACCAATATGGCGGCATCCCTTTATACCGTCCTTATGAGCCGCCTGATTGACCGGACATCCGACCGGATTCTGTGCCGAGAATAGCTTTCCAGCCCGCGAAATCACCGGCATCAGCAGATCCAAACAGACTTCACACATTTTCATGAAACAAAAGCGGTCTCCAGTCTGAGTGAACCGGAGGCCGCCTGTTTTTGCCTGTTTATAAAATCACTTCAGTTCCGGCCAGTATTCCTTATTGGCCTCTATCAGATCATCCAGAATCTGCTTTGCCACTCCGGCGCTTGGAACCGTCTTTGACAGAGTTAATGCCTGCCACAGCTTTAAATAGCTGTGCTCCACATAAGCCTCAACTACCAGCTTCTCAACCGCCAGCTGTTCCTGCATCATTCCCCGCTCAAAGGTTGGGATCTCGCCCTGGCACATGGCCTCAGGGCCATTGTTTCCTACCACACAGGGAACTTCCACCATGGCATCTGAATCGAAATTGCTGATTGCGCCCTTATTTTCTACAATACACAGCATGATCTCATGGGTGTTGTAGGCAATCGCCCTTGCCAGAGATACAATAAAGGAAGCATGGTTATCCACCGTAAACTCCCCTCCGGTTGCAGTCCCCTTGCGGATGATCTCTCTGGCTGCTTCGAACACTTCCTTCTCACGGCCCTCGATCACCTCATCGGCTCGGGTGTGGTTTGGATCAGAATGCTCTACCACATAGTCGGGATAGAGATAATATTTCAGATAAGTATTAGGTAAAAACCGGGGATCCAAAGCCAGAAGATCCTTCGCCTTTTTATGGGTCGCCTGCCAGCTCTCATCCATGTGCTGGGTCTCGATGGCCTTCTGGGTAAGATAGCCGTTTTCAGACACATACTCTAAAAGCTTTGGCATATAATCCTCGCCGGTTGTCTTGTCCTTTACGCTGGTCCACCATCCGAAATGGTTCAGGCCAAAGTAGCGCACATCCAGATCCTCATAGTCTTTTCCTACGATATAGGCCATTCTTCTTCTGGTTCCTACGGGCATATCGCAGATGTTGATCACCCTTGCGTCAGGACGCAGGACACGGCAGGCCTCCGCTACAATGGCAGCGGGGTTGGAGTAGTTGAGCATCCAGCACTCAGGAGAATATTTTACCATGTAATCAATAATTTCCAGCATACCGGTAATGCTTCTCATACCGTAAGCAATCCCTCCCGGCCCGCAGGTCTCCTGACCCACTACGCCGTACTTTAAAGGGATCCTCTCGTCTAACTGACGCATGGCATATTTCCCAACACGGATATGCGCCATACAGAAGTCCTTGCCCGTAAATGCCTCTTTGGGGTCCGTAGTGTAGGAGAAATGGATCTGGGGCGCTTCCTCCTTCATCAGGATCTCCAGAGCTTCCCCGATTACGGCCTGACGCTCCCCGTCATTATCGTAAAGGGTAACAGAATTTAATGGAAAGTCCTCCTGATGCTCCAGCATCATTTTTACAATTCCAGGCGTATAGGTGCTGCCGCCGCCTGCGATTACTATGTTAAATAATTTCTCTGCCATATATGCATACTCCCTTCTTAGCTTCTTTACTGATCCAGGCCCAGTTCCTTATCTACTGCCTGCCTTACCTGATTGATATGGAGGCCATAAACCACCTGTACCGTCTCGCCTTTTTTCATAACGCCGGCCGCTCCCGTTTTCTGTTTCAAAACATCGTCCTGTACCAGGGCACTGTCCTTTACAACGAGACGCAGACGGGTAAAACAGTTATCCACTTTTAAAATGTTGTCCGCTCCGCCCAGAGCTTCCACGATCAGAGCCGCGTTAATCCCGTCGTCTTTGCCGCCTTTTTTGCTTTCCTGCTTCTCCTTGTACTCTGCCTTGGTGTGAAGCTTCATTTCCATGCCCTCAGATTCGCGCCCCAGGGTCTTTAAATGAAACTTTGTGATCATGAAACGGAACAGCAGGTAGTAAATCACAAACTCGCCAATACCAATCAGCAGATACGTCGGCCAATGTGTTTTCGCTATTCCCAGAGGCAGGTTATAAAGAAGGAAATCAATAAAACCGTTAGGCCCAATGGCACGGCAGCCCAGCAGATTAAATACCACCATTCCAAGACCGCTTAAGAGCGCATGGGCCACAAACAGGATGGGCGCTGTAAACAGGAATGAAAACTCAATCGGTTCTGTTACGCCTGCAATAAAAGAAGTAAACGCGGCCGGAATCAGGATTGCCTTAATCTTGCTGCGGTTCTCCGGCCTTGCCGTGTGGTACATGGCCAGACAGGCTCCTACCAGACCGAACATCTTGGAAAGTCCTCTTGCATCCCATACCACAGAAGAAGATAATACCGCAACCGCAGGGTCCGCCATTTCCGCATAGTAAATATTGCGGCAGCCCTCGTATACCTGACCCGCAATCTCAGCCGTGCCCCCAAGCTTGGTGTAAAGAAACGGAGTATACACCAGATGGTGAAGGCCGGTAGGAATCAGCAGACGCTCTAATGCACCGTAAAGGAAAATACCGAAATTCCCCGCTTTATTGATAAACAGCCCTACCTGATCGATTCCAGCCTGGATCACAGGCCAGATAAAGGTCAGTACAACCGCTAAAGCGATAATCACAGGGATCAGAACAATAAATACAAATCTTGCGCCGCCGTAAATCTGAAAGGCATTGTTAAACTCTGTATCAATAAAACGATTGTGTACAAAGGCGGTCACACAGCCCAGGATAATTCCCAGGAACACGCCCATATCCAACACCTGTATTCCCAGAACCATGGCCTGGCCCGTTCCTCTCAATGCGGCCGGATCTGCCAGGATCCCTCTTAAATCCATAAATTTATTCATGGCATTGATAAATACCAGGAAAGCCAGCACGGCGGTAAAGCCGGATTCCGCCTTTTTCTTCTTTGCCAGTCCCACAGCAATTCCCGCACAGAAGATAAGACCCAGATTATTCAAAATAGCCACCAGCGCTCCCGACAGGATGGCGCCAAAGCCCTTTGTGACCGGATTATCCAGGAATGGAAGAATTTCGATCAGTCTTGCATTTGTAAATACGTTTCCAACTGCGATCAACAGACCGGCAATGGGAAGAATCAGCACCGGCATAAACATTGCCTTGGAAAATGCCTGCATTGTGCTCATTATTTTTTCTTTCATTTCATACCTCTCCGTTATTCATCGATCTCCGAAACAGATTCGTATCGGAAATACATCTTGTTTAACCCCGCGTGGCCGATGATTGGATTATACGCAGACCAAAGGAAAAAGTACAGAGGCCAGAGCCAAAAGAAAACGTGTTACCCGGATGTGTAACACGTTTTAAGAAGGGGGTGCATTTAACCGATCGATATCTGATAATACTCATAGATCAAAAGCTCGATCATGGTTATTGTCTTGGAAAAAAAGAGGGTAGGTTTCATGTTCCTGTCATCCAGAGGATTGTCGTCCGGCACTTCGATCACGCAGCTGCAGTACTCCTTTAGGGGACTTGCTCCGTCATTAGTAAATCCCATGGTAAAAACCGAGTTTTCCTCTGCCATTTTGACCCGGTTCAGCACATACGGAGAACGACCGGAACGGGAAAACGCAATGAAAACCCCAATATCTTCCAGATTATTTTCAAATACCCCGATGGAATCCGCTCCATCGGAAAAAATACATTTGATTCCGAGAACCAGAAGCTTTTTGGCCAAATATTCTGCCATCATGGAAGAAAAACCCATACCATAGATAAAAACCATCTGATCGGTCTTATGGATCCTCTGTGCAGCCAGACGGAGACTTCGGTAATTCTCCATGGACACATTCCCATCCCCGGCGAAATGACTGAGAAAGCCTTCATTCAGTTCATAGACGGGCGTTCCCTTGCCGGCAGCCCCCAAAAGCTTGTAATACATCTCAATAAATCCATTGTAGCCCAGCTTTCTGGACAGCCGCATCACCGTAGAGGTCGAGGTAAAGTTGGCTTTTGCCACCCCGCGGACCCCCAGCTTTAAGGCCTCGTCAATATGCGTCAGAAGAAATTCCAGCACCGCCCGCTCCGTATCTGTCAAAGAGGCTGTGCAGGTCAGTTTATTAAGATCCAGATTCATGTATGCTCTCCTTTACTGGTAATATTCTTTCCCCTGGCAGGCCTGCATCCGTCCAATATGTCCGCTATACAGCTTAAGAACCGCCTCATTGGCAGCGTCATTGATCCTTCGCTCCTCTTCTGCCTCCGGACCGTCCGCACCTTCCGGATTCTCGCCGCATACATCCATCCCTATGAGAGGCCGCCGCGCAAGAAAAGTCTGGATCAGGCGGCAGACATCGACAGGATCGGCCTCTCCCTGATCCCAGTTGGTACGGGCAAAAGAAGGGGAAAGGATATCTTTGTCAATGGAAATGTACACCGGAAGAGGGGATTGGGTCTGGCCGGATAATTCCGTCTGCCCGCTCTGAAAATCTAATCCTTTCCCCATTTCCTTCTCCGAAATCCATGTCACCTTCCTCTGCAGTTCCTCCGAAATCTCCTGTTTTGCTTTCTTAACTGCCTCCTCAGGCGGGCCTGCCAGAAAAACATGGTTCAGATGCTCATTCTGTTCCAGCGCCGCTAAAATCCATCCGCCGCAGGAAAGAATATCCCCAAACACGGGCTGCTGCATATCCGTATGGTGATCAAATACCAGCAGCTCAAAAGGCTCCTTTATCTGATCCAGCCACAGCTTTGTAACATAATGATAATTACCCGAATCCAGAAAATGGATTCCCCCGGGCCCAAGGGGCTCTATCCTTTGTTTCAAAGCTCGTTCCCCCACTTCATCACAATAGCAGTTTGTCCCCTGGATGTCCCTGCAGTCCAGCCACAGAACCTCCATGCCCTGCCATTTTTCATAAAACGTCTCTGTTTCATAAATCCCGCTGAAATTCATAAGGATCACCGAATTTTCCTTCATTTCGCTCCCGACTCCTTCTTTCCCGATCGTATCCGCTGCCAACGGGGCAGATATGTGCCCTATAGCGCCGTTCCCCTGGTTGGAACATAAAATCTTTCCATATCCATCCCTTCCCGTTCCAAAAGAGCCTCCTTGGCTTTGATCCCGCCGCCAAATCCAGTCAGATTCCCTCCTGCACCCACTACCCGGTGGCAGGGAATAATGATCCCGATGGGATTATGTCCCACCGCTCCCCCTACGGCCTGGGCCGACATCCGGGAAATTCCCTTCTCATAGGCTACTGCCTTCGCCAGCTCACCATACGTAACCGTACAACCATAAGGGATCTTAAGCAGCTGATTCCAGACCATCCGTCTAAACTCGCTTCCCTGCGGCACAAGAGCCGGCATAAAATCCGGTATTTTTCCTGAAAAATAAATATCCAGCCACCGAAACGTATCTCTCAGGACAGCCGGAAGCCTGTCTTTTGGCGGAATACAGACCTCCTTCCCAGCCTTAAGAAGCTCTGCATCCTTGGTATATCGTTCTCTTGGAAATGACAGGGCTCCAAGGGCGTCATCCAGTGCCGTCAGCGTCAGCAGACCGATAGGGGAATCGTAAACCGCCCGATAAATAACTCTTTCCCCGTGATTCATTTGTTCCGCTCCTCTCATTTTTCACCTCTTTGTCTTTTAAGCTTTGGCCTGCCCTTCCGTCACAGGATATCAGGCAGTCCTATATTCAAAAAGGAAGCCCTGGGGCTCCCTTTCCACTTTGTATAAACAGTCAAAACGCCTGTTATTTTACGGCGATAGCCTCGATCTCGCAGAGAACACCCTTGGGAAGGGTCTTTACCGCTACGCAGCTTCTTGCGGGCTTAGAAGTAAAATACTTTGCGTATACCTCATTAAATGCTGCAAAATCGCCCATGTCAGCCAGGAAACAGGTGGTCTTAAATACCCGGTCAAAGCCGCTTCCTGCCGCCTCCAGGATCGCGCCCACGTTCTTACAGCTCTGCTCTGCCTGAGCGGCAATGCCGTCTGCTACTGTACCGTCCGCCGGATTCACAGGGATCTGTCCTGAGGTGTAGATCACTCCGTTTACCTCATATGCCTGAGAATAAGGGCCGATTGCACCTGGCGCATTCTTTGTGTCGATTACGTTCATTTTGATATCCTCCTTTTTATACATCGCGCGCCAGAAACTGTCCTGCTCCGCATAAGCATATACCCTGCGCAAAAGCTCCTTCCGGCACGCACAAGCACATCCCCCATGTATTCGGAAATGCACAGAAAGAAAAGGGATCCTCCCTTTCCTTCGTCATGGAACCATTATAACCAATTTTTATCAGCATTGCAATGGTTGATAGAAATACAACATTTTATTTTTATACATCTCTCACAGCCGGAAGCTGCGACAGCAGGTACTCCTTTGTGTTTTTCTCCGGTGCTTCCAGAACCATTTCCAGAAACTGTTTCAGCAGAATCCCAACTTCCTTTCCCGGTTTCATGCCCGCCCGGATCAGATCGTCACCTGTTACTGCCAGTGTCTTTAAACCAATGCAGTCCCCGGACAGACGGATCTCATCCCTAAGACGGCAGACCTCCCTTAAGCAGTCCGCTGCCGGCGGACACGTTTCGATCAGACACAGTTTCATGGTAAGCAGATCATCAAACAGTTCCGGCTCCATCTGGCTCATCACCCTGCGGATCTGCGCCTTTTTTGCCAAAAGCTGTCCTCTTAGTTCACTTTTAAAACGCTCTGCTAAAGCTTCCGCCGGTTCCAGGGCGTCTGCAGCCGGTTCCCCGCACACCGACGTCCCAATCCACTGTACCAGCAGCTTTGTTCGGTAAATGGTATCATTATCAAGCTTCAGTCCCTTAAGAACCTCCGCAGCCTCCTTCGGCGTACATTTTCGCATAAAAGCAGCCCAGCGAAGGGATTTCCGGGCGGGGATAGATGGTGGAATCTCAAAGCAGACATCTCCTGAAACCTCAGGAATCCGATGAAACGCCTTGGATACCCAGGGACTGATCCCGGTCTCGTAGACCAGCCGCATACAGCCAGGAAGCGGACTGGTCAGAAGCTTTGTAAGCTCCACCTGCACCCGCTCCCTGCTCACATGAACCAGATTGGGAGCAATGTCTTTAATAGCCTCATAGGTAGTTTCCTCGACAGCAAAGCCCAGCTGAGCAGAAAAACGGATGGCGCGGAGGATACGCAGAGCATCCTCCGTAAACCGCTCTCTGGCCGCGCCTACACAGCGGATCACGCCATGCTCCAGATCCTTCTGCCCTCCAAACGCGTCCACCAAACCTCTCTCTCTGTTATACGCCATGGCATTGATCGTAAAATCCCGGCGCTTTAAATCCTCAATAAGATCAGGCGTAAAGGTGACGCTGTCGGGATGACGGCCATCGGTATAATCACCGTCAATTCGGAAGGTAGTGACCTCATAGCCTTCTTTTCCCATCATCACGGTCACAGTTCCATGCTGGATGCCTGTGTCCACGGTTCGCCGGAATACCGCCTTTACCTGGGCCGGCTCGGCACTGGTAGTGATATCCCAGTCTTCGGGTTCCCGACCAAGAAGCATATCCCGTACACAGCCACCTACCAGATAGGCCTCATAACCCTGCTCACACAGCCTTCCGATAATCTTTTCCGCAGCGGCAGGAATCTGAGGTTTCATCAATATGCCCGTCCCCAGTAAACCATCTTTTTAGCCGGTTTGCCGCAGCATACGCAGTGGTCGGATAAATTCTCCTGTTCAAAAGGCATACATCTGGAGGTAGCGCCTGTCTCCTCCTTGATTTTATCCTCGCACTCCCTGCAGCCGCACCACATGGCTTTTACAAAGCCCGGCTTATTGTTAATCGTCTCCACAAACTCATCCCACTCCTCTGCTGTATAGGTATGGGAATCTCTGTGTTTTCTTGCCTTCTCCAGCATATCTCTCTGAATCGTTTCAAGAAGCTCTCCTGCCTTCGCCTCCAGCTCATCCAGGGAAACCACCGTTTTCTCATGGTTATCCCTACGTACCAAAACTGCCTGATTCTGCTCCATATCCTTGGGGCCGATTTCCACACGCAGCGGAATACCGCGCATCTCGCAGTCTGCGAACTTCCAGCCAGGACTCTTGTCAGTATCGTCTGCCTTTACAGAAAAACCGGACTTTAACAGACGGTCTCTCAGTTCATACGCCTTGTCAAGCACACCTTCCTTCTTCTGCTGGATCGGAACTACCATAATCTGAACCGGAGCAATCCTTGGAGGAAGCACAAGGCCGTTGTCATCGCCGTGAACCATGATAATGGCCCCAATCATACGGGTGGTCATTCCCCATGAGGTCTGGTAAACGTATTTTAAGGTATTGTCTTTATCTGCAAACTGGATGCCGAATGCCTTTGCAAAGCCGTCGCCGAAGTTGTGGCTGGTGCCGGACTGCAGGGCCTTTCCGTCATGCATCAGAGACTCTATGGTATAGGTTGCCTCTGCGCCTGCAAACTTTTCCTTATCCGTTTTCTGTCCCTTAACCACTGGAATTGCCAGAACCTCCTCACAGAAGTCAGCGTATACATTTAACATCTGTACCGTTCTTGCCTCTGCCTCCTCAGCGGTAGCGTGAGCCGTGTGGCCCTCCTGCCATAAGAACTCCCTGGAACGCAGGAAGGGACGGGTTGTTTTCTCCCATCGTACAACCGAGCACCACTGATTGTATACTCTCGGAAGATCTCTGTAGGAATGAATATCCTTTGCGTAGAAATCACAGAACAGCGTCTCAGAGGTAGGCCTTACGCACAGACGCTCCTGAAGAGGCTCCAGACCGCCGTGCGTTACCCATGCAACTTCAGGCGCAAAGCCTTCTACATGATCCTTCTCCTTCTCAAGAAGGCCCTCCGGGATAAACAGGGGCATATATACATTCTGCACCCCTGTCTCCTTAAATCTGCGGTCCAGTTCCTTCTGAATATTTTCCCAGATCGCATAGCCTGCGGGCTTGATCACCATACATCCCTTTACACTGGCGTAATCGCAAAGCTCTGCCTTCTTTACCACATCCGTGTACCACTGGGCGAAATCCGCGTCCATAGATGTGATGGCTTCTACCATCTTTTTGTTGTCTGCCATAATCGTTCTCCTTTTCTCTTTCCACATTGCAATAACAAAAAAGCCATCCAATCCCATGCATCTATGCTCTCTGCAAGGGACCGAACAGCTCGGCGGTACCACCCTGATTAGCTTTCATCTGTTCTTACAGCAAAATAAAAGCTCTCTCTTTTATCCGTTAACGCCGGATCTGCGCTGTATTCCTCATACAGGGCTCCAGGGCCGGTTGGGTCCGGGCCTTCGTAAGGAACTTCCACCAATATTCCTCTCTCTGCAACGCGCTCCGGGCTTACTATTCCCCTTCTCTGCCTTTCTCATATAGCATCATGGAAAGAATGTCTCTTCAGTTACTGTAAATTTTACGACGGAATAAAGGGTTTGTCAACATCCAGCAGTCGGCAAATGCTCCTGCGATTGCGGTTTCAGTGCATTTATGGTATAATTTCACATGAAACAGTTCTTAAAATGCTTATTTTTTCACAAAAATGAACAGCCAGAATGGATGACTGCCATGACAAAGGATGTATTAACCTATGTAACAGAAAGAATCCAGGAGCTGATTCTGCGATAAATGCGGCAATAAGGGTGCCTATCATTTGCTGCGTTTAACCGATTCCGCCCGGATATGTGAAACCCGTCTGCAGACTGCCCGTCAAAGTAAACCTAACACGCTCTCTTTTATCCCAACTCTTCATGTACTTCGTAATCACAAGCATATTCCAATCTGCCTCTGTATATGCCGTTATTTTAACACATAGCCGCAGCCTTTGCCATCTGTTTTTACTATGAGAGCAGCACATTTGCAGCTGATGGAATTGGCTTACCAGGCACCAGACGCAAAGCGGCATAGCCAAAACTGACTATGCCGTATGCTGCAAAAATATTTTTTTACCGGAAAGGTGTCTTATCTGCGAGGGATCCTTTCCGGCAGTTCCGTCATTCGCACAGCTTAACGATACCACTGAACAACCTGAATACGCAGTTCTGCGCCGCCGTCATAGTAAAAATCTCCCACTTCCTTTAATTTGTATCCTTCGGGAACCGTGGTCAATTCACTGGAATTTACATTTCCCTTTCCGTTTATCAAACCGGCCGCCCAGATCTCTCCGTTGGCCCATACTGTATTATTTTCCTCGCAGAAGTATACTACGTTGACCATGCCCCCGTGCTTCTCTTTGGGAACAACCTGAACGCGAAGCTCAGAACCTCCGTCATAGTAAAAGTCTCCCACCTGTTTTAACGTATAGCCTTCCGGTATGTTTGTCAATTCGCTGGAATTCACATTTCCCTTTCCGTTTATCAGACCGGCCGCCCAGATCTCTCCGTTGGCCCATACGTGATTCTCCTCCTCGCAGAAGTACACTACATTGACCATGCCCCCATGCTTCTCTTTAGGAACAACCTGAACGCGAAGCTCGGAACCTCCGTCATAGTAAAAGTCTCCTACCTGTTTTAACGTATAGCCTTCCGGTATGTTTGTCAATTCGCTGGAATTCACATTTCCCTTTCCGTTTATCAGACCGGCCGCCCAGATCTCTCCGTTGGCCCATACTGTATTATCCTCCTCGCAAAAGTACACCACATTTACTGCGCCGCCTGCTGCCGGACAGTGGTCGCCATTATTATCCCAGCGATCGTCATCGTCGTCATCCCAACGATCGTCATCATCATCCCAGCGATCGTCATCGTCATCATCATCCCAGCGATCCTCCCAGCCGTGTCCATGATGAGGTTTGGCCTGGGCTTCAACACTTCCCAGCTGTGTCCCTGCCATTACAACTGCTGCTGCAAATAATAAACTGGTTAGGCTACGTTTTCTCATGCTATAATCCTCCTTTTACTTATTTTGTAAACTTTGTTTATTTTATCCGTGTTTTATGAGCAGATTATAGCTAATTTTATCGAAATTGGCAATGGATTTTAAAATAAGCAAGAAAATGTACAGGAAATGTAAACAGTACAGAAAAATGTAAGAAACACCGTTGTACATACACGGCTGATTATGGCTGTAAAAAGCACCCATCCTCGTGCCCCCATATAATTCCTACTGCCTGCAGATAAGCGTAAATAATGGTTGTACCCACGAACTTCATTCCACGTTTCCTGAGATCTTCTGATATCCGGTCTGACAGTTCCGAAGAGGTGAGTCCATTCTCGCAGATCACCCTTCCATCTGTCCAGCGCCACAGGTAACCGTCAAAACTCCCGTATTCCTCCTGAATCTTCCTGAAAATGCGGGCATTGACAACAGCTGCGCGTATTTTCCCTAAATTGCGGACAATTCCTGCATTCTCCTTCAGAATCCGTTCTTTCTCTTCATCATAGGCGCATACCTTTTCCAGATCAAATCCGTCAAAGGCTTTAAAAAACGCTTCCCGTTTATTCAAAATACATTCCCAGGAAAGACCGGCCTGAAAGGATTCCAGGATCAGCATTTCAAAAAGTTTCTTATCATCATGAACCGGGCTGCCCCACTCCTCATCATGATAACGAATGTATCGCTCATTCCGAGGATTCGCCCACCGACATCTGCATTTTCCGTCCTTCCATTCCATCCTGGTATTCCTCCTGTCTTAAACCGCACTCCCGTATTTAAGGTTCCATCACCTTCCGGGAGTGCATTCCCCTGCGGCATCCGTCAAAAATGTCCAGCCGCACCCTGTTACAAAATCTTTTCTCCATCTGCGTATTTCGCATATACCTCGCGTTCATCCCCCAGGTAAATAACCCGTTCCATCCGCTCCCTGATGCTCAGGGGCTGAGGATGCGACAGCCTTCCATCATCAATGATAACCGCGTCAAAGGCATAATCCGGCTCAAAGCTGCCTGCTTTTCCAAAAAACGCGCCGCCGCCCTTGGATGCCATGAAAAATACCTCTTCCGCTGTCAAGGGCTTCAGGCTGTCGTCCAAAAGCCGCCATCTGAGTTTGGATGCCTGTATGGCCTGGGCCATAGCTGCAAAGAGATTTTCGGTTGTGCCGCCCGCTACATCACTTCCAAGTCCCACACAAAGCCCCTCTTCCAGATACCGGCGCACCGGAGCCACGCCAGAGGAAAGATTGGTATTGGATTCCGGGCAGTGTGCAATAAATACGCCCCGCTTCTTCATGCGCTCCACCTCCTCCTCGCCGGAATAAACACAATGGGCCATGATCGTGGGGCAGTCGCCGCCAAATAGCCCGAACCTGTCATAGGAATCTCCGTAAAAGGCAGACCAGGGACACAGTTCCTTTACCCAGGCAATTTCACCCGGATTTTCAGACAAATGCGACTGGATGGGAAGGCTGTTTTCCTGCTGAATCTCCTTTAAAAGCTCCATAAGCTCATCGGTACAGCTGGGGATAAACCTGGGAGTTAAAATAGGCCTTGTGTGGTGATATCCCTTATCCGCCACAGCTCTCAGCCACTCTCTCGTCGCATCTGCCGAAGCCCTGGCCGAAGGCTCTCTTAAATAATCCGGGCTGTTTCGGTCCATATTTACCTTGCCAACCATGGTGCGCAGTCCTGCCTGCTCCAATAGATCCATCAGCGTCAGCGTGGCCTCACTGTGAATCGTTCCGAAAATACAGGCCCGAACCGTCGCACTCTTTTTCATCTGTTTCGCAAATATGCCATAGGCCCTGGCTGCATACTCCGAATCCTTATATTTTGCCTCCTCCGGGAAGGTATTAGTCTCCAGCCACTCCAGCAGTTCCAGATCCATGCCAAGACTTCTGAAGGTATACTGAGGTGCATGGATATGAAGATCTGTAAGCCCCGGCAGGATCAGACGATCCCCCATATCCTCCACCGGGATTCCCCGGAATGTTTCCGGAAGAACTGGACAAACCTCCCGAACCTTTCCGTTTTCGCAGATCAGATACCCCTGTTTTATAATTTCAAAGTGCTCTCTTTCCTTTGTAAAAATGATATTCCCCTTTAGTGCAAATGTTTTTTTCTCCATACACCCCATCCTCCTTACGGGCCTGTTCCATCTCCAACTGCTGCTCTCCTCATTAACAGCCAGCCGGCGCCTGGTTCGTTCTCTGCGCAAAAAAAGAAGCCCCGCCCACGCGGAACTCCTTATCCATTCACATCTGCCCCCAAAGACCGCGCACAGCTGCATGGCGGCCATTAAAAGCCGGCCCCATGAAACTATGTAGTCAACTATTTACGGCAGTTGGTAGAAACTCTGGACCAATCTCCAGGATATACATAAAAAGTCTGCTTTTATGAAGTTACTTTCATTATAGCCAGTAGAGTTTTATTTGTCTATGATAAAATCGCTTGAAAAATAGGGTTGTCATATGGATATTTTTCACAATTTTTTGCGTATACAGTTTTTTATTCTTACAAATACTCCCCATTGTCCTTTATCACCTTCTGATACCAGTAAAAGGACTTTTTTTTCCTGCGCTGCAAACTCCCCTTTCCCTCATCATCCCGGTCTACATAAACGAAACCATAACGCTTGCTCATTTCTCCCGTTGAAGCAGACACCAGGTCAATGCAGCTCCAGACAATATATCCCATCAGCTCCACTCCATCTTCCATGGCCTCTTTCATTGCTCCAATATGCTGTTTCAGATAATCAATTCGATAATCGTCCTGAATCGTGCCATCCTCAGCGATCTCATCCTTAGACCCAAGGCCATTTTCTACAATAAACAGCGGTTTTTGATAACGGTCATATAACTGGTTCATGGTAGTACGCAGTCCTAAAGGATCAATAGCCCAGCCCCATTGGCTGGTCTGCAGCCATGGATTTTTTACAGACCGAACCACATTTCCATCATTAGCCGTCTTGTTCTCCATATCTGCCGATACGCAGCGGCTGGCATAATAGCTGAAAGAAATAAAGTCTACGGTATACCTTAATGCTTCCAGGTCTCCATCCTCTATTTTCAGGGAGACCTTTTTCTCTTCAAACATTCTTCCCGCATAACTGGGATAATGCCCCCGTACCTGTACATCGATAAAAAACAGATTTTCCTGCTCCTTTTTCACCGACTCCCATACATCCTTAGGATTACAGGAATAGGGATAAAAGCTTCCCCCGGCCAGCATACAGCCAATTTTAATTTCTGGATCCTGTTCATGTGCAGCTTTGACCGCCAGGGCACTGGCCACCAACATATGATGTGCTGCCTGGTAAATTACCTGATTTCTGTTTTCACCTTCCTCAAAGGCAATTCCCGCTCCTGAAAAAGGACTATGGAGCACAATATTAATTTCATTAAAGGTCAGCCAGTATTTTACAAGACCGGAAAATTCCCGAAAACAGACCTTTGCATACCGAATAAAACAATCGATTACCTTCCGGTTTCTCCAGGAACCATATGTACGGATCAGCCCTTCCGGAATATCAAAATGACACAGTGTAACCAAAGGCTCCATACCGTATTTTCGGCACTCCTTAAATACATTTCTGTAAAAGGCAATCCCCTCCAGATTGGGCTGCTCTTCATCTCCCCGCGGAAAGAGCCTTGACCACGAAATGGACGTCCGAAATACCTTAAGCCCTAATTCTCCCATCAACGCCAGATCTTCTTTGTAATGATGATAGAAATCAATGGCTTCATGGCTGGGATAATAGGCATTTTTATCCAGAACAGGATTGGGTACTTTCCCAAGTTTCACATCCATCCGGGAGATTCCATGAGGGATTAGATCAATATTGCTGATCCCCCTCCCATTTTCCCGGTAAGCTCCCTCTGCCTGATTAGCGGAAATAGCTCCCCCCCACAAAAAATCTTCTGGTATTCTGAATTTACTCAACGCTATCTCTCCTCTTCTGGAATATCTTCAAAGCCAATTACCAATGTTAATATAAAGGAAAGGATAACCGCCAGCACGGTGATCCCCGCAATCCATGCGATACTTTTCCCCGGATTTGCAGGATCAATGAACTGGACACCTGTCAGCACGCTCGGCGATACCATAGAACGGCTGGCCAGCCCTCCAATTCCTGCCAGACATCCGCAAACGAAACCAGTAATAAGAGAAGCCAGCAGAGGGCGTTTGAGCCGAACTGCCACGCCATACAAAGCCGGTTCCGTTGTTCCCGCGATCAATGCGGAAGAAGCTGCCGCCAAAGCGGTCTGGCGCAATTCACGATTCTTTGTTTTTAAAGCAACTGCCAGAGACACGCCCCCTAAAGATAAATTAGCTCCTATTTCAGAGGGCATTACCGTTCCCTCCATACCAGTCTCGGAAATGGTCTGTAAAATAGTTGGTGTAAATACACGGTGCATACCGGTAATCACAAGCAGAGGCCAAATGGCTCCCATGATTCCAACTGCCAGAAAACCAAGCTTAGACTGGACAAAGAATACAAATGCTGAAATACCCTGCCCCACAAAGATTCCAGCCGGCCCGATAATCAAAATCGCAATCGGGGCCGCGATCAGCAGAATCAACATTGGTTTCAGGAAATTTTTCGTTACTGCGGGGGTGATCCTGTCAATTCCCCGTTCAATATAAGACAAGATCCAGGTCATACACAGAGACGGGATAACTGTGTAAGTATATTTTACAGATGCAATGGGAATACCTGCAAAATGGGCCGCCGTGTCGCCCACTGTAACCGTTTCCATCATCGCTCTGAAATCAGGGTGAATCAGAACGCCCGCAATCGCAATGGCCAGAAACATATCTGTTTTAAATTTTTTTGCCGCAGATGCCGCCACCATAACCGGAAGAAAATAGAAGGCTCCATCTCCGATCGTATTGATTATGCGATACGTTTCAGAATCAGAATGAAGAATACCAGCCATTCCCAGGAGCATTACCAAAAGCTTTACCATGGAGCCGCCAATAATGGCCGGAATCAGCGGCGACATCGTTCCCACAATGGCATCCAGAATATTGTTTCCGATTTTTTTCAGAGTCAAAGGCTCCTTCTTCTCTCCTTTTGCAATCTGACTTTGCTCACCAAAATTTCCCAGTTTTAAAATCTCCTGATAAGCAGTTCCCACGTGGTTTCCAATAATCACCTGATATTGTCCGCCCTGTTTCACCAGTCCCATAACCCCATCCACAGCCTTTATCGCTTCATCCTCTGCCAGACTCTCATCCTTCAAAACAAAACGAAGGCGGGTCATGCAGTGAGTTACACTTGCAATGTTTTCAATTCCACCGATGTGCTCTAGGATTTTCTTGCATACAACTGTATAATCTTTTGCCATTTTTGTTCCCCCTTACGGATTTGATAGCTGCATTATACGAAATAGCCTGCAATTTGTCATTGGTTTTCACATTCAAAAAAACAAGTGACACCGTTTATCACTTGTTTTTTATATGTAACAATATGTTTTATTTTTAAATGGGGCCTGGACCTTTTGACGTATACTGATACAATTTTTTCCCCAGACGTTCCACAATGCTGATTGCCGGAATCTGTGTAGTGACATCATAATCCTTCAGTCTCATATAAGTGACATAATAAGGAATATTATAATCTGACAATTTCGCAATCGTGCAGTTTTCTGTGTTAGTAATACTTAAAATAATACATCCCTGTTCCTTAAATCTGGTTACATGACCAATGGTATCCCTGGATTCTCCAGAAACAGAGAATACGATTACCAGAGAATGTTCCAGAAAACGGCTCTCTGTGGGATAATGAGGTTCATCAATATAAAGACAGAATTTTCCCATACTAGAAAAATAACGCGCGCCATATTTAGCCACAATTCCAGACATCCCGCTGCCTGCCAGAAAAACATGATCTGCGTTGAAAATCACTTCTGCCAGCATCTCCAGCTTATTCTCAAATGCATCTGAACAGGTCTTTTGCAGAAAATCAATCACTTCTGAAATATCATCTTTTATCCGAACCTGACCACGATGTTCTAAGTGTTCTTTTAACTGAAGCTTAAACTCCGTATAACCGCCGCATCCCATTTTTTTGCAAAAACGCAGGATGGTAGACGTAGACACATGAGCTTCTGACGCCAATTCCCGTATCCTCATATATCTAACCTTTTCCGGGTATTTCATAACATATCCGTAGACCAGCATTTCCAGATCATTCAGCGCCTTCACCTGATCCACACCAAACATCTTTCTGTCACCCCCAATCCTGAAATTCATTGTCAGTCTAGCAGTTTCATCCATAAAATGTCAAGACAAACTCACTTCCCTGTCTCTGTTTTTTCCCCTGCCCAAACCTCCACCAGATCCTCTACCAGCAAAAGCCCCAAAGGCCCCAGGATGAACCCAAAAAATCCAAACAGTTCCAGTCCCACGTATACCGCAGCCAGTGTTTCCAAAGCTGAAAGCCCTACTTTGCTCCCCATATACCGGGCTTCCAGATACTGGCGGATAAAATAGCAGGCCAGATAAAGGCCAGCAAGAATCAGAGCGTTTCGCCATTGTCCGCCCACAGCGCACAGAAATACCCAGGGAAGGAGGATAGCTCCTGCGCCAAAAAGCGGAAGGGCATCCAGAAGGGCGATGGCCGTTCCCGCCAAAATAGCGTAGGGATTTCCCATCCAGATCATGACGCCGGTGCAGAGAATACAAGTTAAAAAAAGGATGATTCCCTGGCTTTTAAACCAGGCCTTCCCCGTCTGAACCAAGCGGTTCCCAATAAGGTTAAATTCTCTGCGAAACAACGACTGATCCCTTCGGCAGCGAAGCTCCTCCATTTCCTGAAGACTCAGGACAGCAGCCAGAAATGAAACCAGGCAGACCAAAAAAAGACGCGCAAAGAAGGCCGCCGCAGGGAGAGAATTAACCATGAGAAACGGCATAAGGCTTTCTTTGACCTTCTCCCCCAGCGTCAGGGCCATTTCACCTACCGCATCAGACAGGCAGCCGGAATCCAGGCCAGCCGCCCTTTCCAGCCTGCCGCAGCTGTCTGTTATCCAACGGTCAAAAGCATCCAGCCACAGTGGAAGCCGGACTGTAAGCAGCTGTATCTCCCGGCACAGGCGCAGGATACCCTGCCAGGCCAAAAAACCCAGCCCCGCAAAGATCAGAGCCATTTCAGCAGCGCCGATCAGCCCCGAAGGCAGCTGCCACGTCCTTCCAAAAAAGCAAAGCCTCAGACGGTAGCGCAGAAAACGAACCGTAGGACGCAGAATCAGAGCCAGTGTATAACCAATGAAAAAAGGAGCCACAAGAGGCAGCAGGTATTTAAGACCTGCGTAGACCATTCCTGTGGTTCCTGTTATAATTAAAAATTTCTTCAGTTTTTTACCGGGCTTTTCCATGGACTCACCTGTTTTTTGATTTGTACTTCCTTTGTACACTCCTAGTATGAGCCGTCAGAGAAATATTATGCATTGTTTTCATGTAATCTCAATAACCTTTTAATCACCGCCGCGTCATCAGCCGATCTCTGAGGTGTATTCTTTCAGATATGCCATCACGGCCCGAAGGCAGCCGTCCACTCCCACCAGTCCGCTTTCCACGCACAAATGGTAGTTCTGAGCTCTTCCCCATGCATTGCCGGTATAATACTGATAATAGTCCTTTCTTTTACGGTCAACTTCCCGGATCCGGCGCTCCATCTCTTTTTCATCAGAACCCGATTCCAGTTCCATCAGACGGCGGATCCGGTTTTTCATCTTCGCATAAACGAAAATATTGATGCTGTCCTCCAAAACCATATCCGCGCAGCGGCCCACAATAACACAGGGCCCGCGGGATGCCAGGCGGCGGATCACACTGGACTGGGCCACAAAAATCTGATCCGACATAGGAACCTGATAAATATCAGAGAATGCATGGTAGAAATTTCGATCCAAAGGATCATCCGTCACGATATGCTCGTCATAGCGGAGGAAGGCCTCTTTTGCAATATTGATATCATCCGCAGCCATGGAGATCAGTTCCTTATCATAAAACGGAATTTCCAGAACCTTTGCCAGCTTCACCCCAAGCTCGCGTCCTCCGCTGCCAAATTCACGGCTTATTGTGATCACTTTGTCCATAATGTTCACCGCCCCTTTCCATTTGTAAGGGCCTGCGCCGGCCATGGGAACCGTTCTCCCCGGATACAGTCACCTGCCGGGGATCGGATGCTCTGTCACGAGGATCCCGGCGGCCGTCAGGCTATGTGGACAGTATATCACACTTTCTGCACTTTTCACAAGAATAATCCTGTAAACCCGGACTGATTTTAGCGGTTTCCAAACACTTTTCGCACTGTTATTCTCCTACGTTTTTCCAGCCTCCACGATACGCTCGATCACATCTGTATAATCGCTGCAATACTTCTGATACATGGGCATAACAGCCGCCTGAAACCGCTCCTTCTCCTCTGGCGTCAGCTGGGTAATGATTCCCCCGGCATCCCGGATCTTCTTCTCGGAAAGCACTTCCCGCTCCCTCCAAAGCCTTCTCTCATATCGGGCAGATTCTTCGGCGCATTCCCGGATCACGTCTCGGTAGTCCTCCGGCAGCTTCTCCCAGGTGGAACGGGCCGCCAGCTGCAGTTCCGGCACACGGGTGTGCTCATCTATGGTGTAATACCTTGCCACTTCAAAATGTCTGGCAGACTCATAGGACGGCCAGTTATTTTCCGCTCCGTCAATCTCACCGATCTGAAGTCCCGAATAAACCTCTCCATATGCCATCTGCTTCGGCACCGCCCCAAGAGCGCGGATGCTGTCGCTCATCAGTTCTGACTCCTGAACTCGGATAACCATTCCCTTCATATCCTCTAGTCTCTCAATGGAATGGGAAGAATTGTAAAAATTCCTGGCTCCGGCATCATACCAGGAAAGAGCAACAAGGCCGGAATAATCGAAGGAATTTAAAAACCGATCGCCGATCTCCCCTTCCAGCACCTTCCACATATGGTCAGCCCCCGTGTAGAGATAGGGAAGCTGCAGAACGTTCAGTTCAGGAACAAATTCCGACAGAGGAGACAAGGACACCCTGGCAAAATCAATTCCTCCGAACTGCATCTGTTCAATAACCGTCCTCTCATCCCCAAGAGTTCCCTGCGCATTTACAATAATCTCCACCCTGCCATCGGTGCGCTCCTTTACAAGCTCTGCAAATTTATATGCTCCCTGAGTAGTGGGATAATCCTCCGCCTGGTTCTCCGCATAGGTCAGAACAAATTCCGGCACATTTTCCGTTTCCCTGGAAGTATTCTGCGCAGCACAGCCCCAGAGCGCAATACAGAAAGCCATCCACAAAACGGCTGCCGGGATTCCTTTTTTTCCTTTCAATGGTATTCTCCTTTATTTTCCGTGATTTATGCTCCAGAGAAGCTCTGCATCCCCCGCTTTTTCCCAAAACGCGTTACAGATTATACATCCTAATCTTAACACATTTTTCATGTTTTCGATATGTATTTTAACATTTTCTTTATGCCGCTTTCATTATGACACCCTATCAATTCCAAAAGACCTCTGCAGGCACTCTTTCCTGCACAGCAAAAAATGGTACTCCTGTCTTTCAATACCGCAAATGCCGTATCCTCTCTGTCAGGAGTACCATCTATTCTTTTTACATTTCTTTTTAACCGTTCAGGGCACCTGTTTTCACATCAGGAGAATCTCCGATGCTTCTTAAATGACGGAAGGCATTCAAGAAGAGACCCCGTCCTGAATCGTTACATTTTTCTTACCATTATCCCGTTATCAGTGAATGGCCTCCTGATAGAATGCAAATGCCTCCTTATCGGTAAAGCCTTCATGAACAATCTTTCTGATCGCCGCACTCATTTCGACTGGGTGATTGGACTGGAAGATATTTCTTCCCATATCAAGCCCCTTCGCCCCGCCCTGAATTGCCCTGTATGCAAGTGTCAGAGCTTCATCCTCCGGAAGCTTCTTTCCGCCTGCAACTACGATAGGAACCGGGCAGGCTGCGACAACTTCCTCGAAATTCTCACAGTAATAAGACTTTACAATGTTGGCTCCCAGCTCTGCAAGCATACGGGTTGCCAATTTAAAGAAGCGGTCTGTTCTTTCCATCTGTTTTCCCACAGCAACCACGCCCATAACCGGGATCGAATACTGCTGTCCAAAATTAACCGCCTTTGAAAGATTATCCAAGCTGGACAGCTGCCCTTCTGCGCCTACAAATGTCTGAACCGCAAGACAGTCTGCGTTCATCCTGCAGGCTTCTGCCGCATCTACCACTAATACCTCATGGGACAGATCATCATTCAGCATGGAGGAACCGGATGTAGCTCTCAGGGCAATTCCCTTCCCGCCAATCAGTGCCGGATCTACGCAGCTTCTAAGCGCTCCTCTCGTTCCCATCAGCACGTCAATATTGGGAAGCAGCCTGGGAATAACCAGATCCAGCCTCTCAAGCCCTGATGTTGATCCCATAAAGTAACCATGATCAAACGCAAACATGACTGTATTGCCGCTCTTTGTATCAAAAATATTGGACAGGTGCTTTTTCATACCCCAATCCAGCCCATTGGCTCCCTTTACATAAAATCCCTCCTGATTTGCAAAAGGAGTGTCCAGATGATAATTTTTTGCAACTTTTACACCTTCAAGATCTGCCATAATTCTTTTCTCCCGTCTTTTCATTTTTAAATCAGAATGCAGAACCTCTGCAATGCCGGATCAGGCTTTAACCCCCGATCCGGCCAGCAGCCCATATGTTAGAAATCGTAATCGGCAACGTTATCTTTATTAAAGATGAGCCGTTCTGGCATCAGCACAACACCGTTATTCTCAGGGGCAGTCTGAGCGCCCTCGACCAGACAATCATTAGGCATAACCTCAACCTCTCCAATCTCAGGAATGTTGATCTTATCTCCCACTTTTACAGTATTGCCCGCCGCAAGATATGCAGTCAGATAACAGCCCATAGCGCCCTGAACACCGCAGTCCCAAAGCCCCCACTGCTCGATCACGCCCGCCTCACAGTAATCCTTAATCGACATGGGGGAGGCAAAGCCTGTAATGGTAACATCCTCTTTTGTCATCCCCTTATTCTGAGCAGCCTTGCACTGTCCCGGAAGCGCAGTAGAATCATTACAGATAATCAGATCGATGTCACTGTGAGCCTCAAGGATGGATGCTCCGATGGAAACGGCCTTCTCGGCATCCTGTTCAGAATAATAATTGTCAGGAGCCACATTTTCCCAGTTCGGATAATGCTCCTTGATATAGGCTTCTCCTGCTACCTGCCAGGAATTTTGATCCGCGACAGTTGCCTGAGAATAATGCCAGCAGTATTTAATCGTATCCGTCTCAGGATTTTTTCCTCTCTTGGTTAAAGAGTCCGCTCCCATATCTACCAGCATCTGCCCCAGGATATCCGGAGTTCCCTGAGAAACCATCAGCGTACGGGCTGTGTCGGACACGTCCGAATCCCACGTTCCGACCGTTACGCCGCTGGAAATCGCATCTGTCAGGGCAGAATCAAGTCCTGTTGCATCCACAGATGAAATACAGATCCCGTCTGCACCAGAAGCAACCGCGTTGTTGATCACCTGCACCTGATCTGCAACAGACGCATTGGAAGATCCCTGATAATCAACCGTAAATCCCCACTTTTCGGCATACTTCTGCGCGCCATTGTTAGCGGACTCAAAGAAAGCATTTCCTGTCAGCTTTGGAACGAACGCAATAGTAAGTCCTTCTATCGATTTCTCCTCCCCGCCCTTTGCAGCAGTCTCCGTCTTGTCCCCGTTTTCTGCCGCAGTCTCCACTTTAGCGGTTTCCTCTGTTGTTCCCGCCGGAGCCTCTGACGGTTTGGAGCCACAGGCGCTCAATGAAGCTGCCATAGACGCTGCAAGCGCTACTGCAATCAGTTTTTTCCTCATAAGATAAATCCTCCTTCTCATTCTGTATGCAGTCTGCTGCATACCATTTTTCTATATTAATGGACTTTCCATTAAGATACTAATTTTTGCTCTTCCCATGAAATATCGCAACCACCCTTGGATTAGTAAGAACCGAGCGCCCGATCACCACCACCAAAAGCAGAAGCCCTACCGGAATATCCAGATACTGCTGCGGAACCTTAAAGCAGAGAGGCAGTCCAAACTTCAATACACCAATCACTACCGCAGCCAGGGCCGTTCCCACAACCGATCCTTTTCCGCCAGTAGAAAGTGTTCCTCCAAGCACAACCGCCGTAATAATGGGAAGTGTAAATGTAACGCCAATATCTGATTTTGCCGTTCCTATATAAGAGGTTAAGATAATACCTGCAATGGCCGCGCTCACTCCAGAGAGAATATAGGTGCTCATTGTGACAAGTCTGGTATTGATTCCCGAAAATTCAGCAGCCTCTTTATTGACACCGATCAGAAATATCATTCTTCCGTATTTCGTTCTGTTCAGCAGAATATACGCTGTCACCGCCAGAGCAAGGAAGATAAGCACCTGACAGGGAATGATGCCAAAAAGCTTAAATCGGGACAGCTGCAAAAAGCTGTCCGGAAATCCGTTTATCCCCTTGTAGCTCTCTGTAGCGGACAGATTGGAAACCAAAAGGGCAATTCCTGTAAAGAGAAAGCTTCCTCCCAGCGTTACAACCATCGGCTGGACACCGCAGTAGGCCACAAAATAGCCTGAAAGCGCTCCGCAGACAGCCGACACTGCAACAGCCAGGGCAACTGCTGCCCAGATATTCATACCGCCGTCCTGCCATGCGACTCCCAGTACGATAGAAGAAAGGCCCACAATAGAACCCGCCTGAATATCAATTCCTCCGGTAATCATTACAAACGTCACAAACAGAGAAATGATGCAGATGGAAATGATATCATTCAGGCTTCCAAACAAAACCCTCGGCATTAGAAACTTTGGATTTTTCGTTGCAAATACTACAATTTCAGCGAACAGGATCAGCAGCAGAACAAATTCCCAGCTGGAAAAAAACTTTTTCGCCTTTTCAGGAAAAGATGTTTTCATGATTTCTGCTCTCCTTTCTTCTGATTTGTATTGTTTTCAGCCTTATTAGTTCTCGCCATTAGTATTTCATGCCGGTTTTTAACGATGGCGTGATTCTGGGCAACCGTCGTTACAACAACGATGGCAATCAGCATAATGCCGGTAATCGTATTATCATAATCAGATGAAAAACCGAGAAATACCAGGATCCGGCTGATAGATGACATAATGATCGCACCAATCGCCGCCCCCAAAAGACTTCCTTGACCTCCCGTCAGAGCCACGCCTCCCAGAACGCAGGCCGCAATTGCCTTCATCTCGTAGTTGTTTCCTGCCGTAGGTGTGATAAAGCCAATTCTTGAAGCATAGACCATACCGGCAGCAGCTGCCATAATGCCACAGATCACATACGCCAGTATCTTTGTGCGTATGGTCGGGATACCCACCAGTGTCGCACCGGAAATATTATCTCCCACCGCAGTAAAATATTTGCCTTTTCTGGTTCTGGATACAATATAGTTCGCAATAAGAACTGCAAGGATGGTTACTGCATAAAACAGCGTAAGCTCTCCCACAACCTTTATATTGGAAGCCCTGGTATAGGACGCCGGGAGGTTTTCTACCCATGCGCCGCCTGTAAAAACATAAATCAGTCCTCTTACAACGCCATTAACACCCAATGTAAAAATCAGCGAAGGGATCTTAAAAACGGAAACGCCCACTCCATTTACAAGGCCAATAGCCGCCCCCACAAGAACCGCCGTCCCAATTGCAGCGCCTATGCTCCCTCCGTCGCGGAGTATGGTAGCTCCTACGGCCGCGCTCATTCCCAGGGTAGCTCCAATGGATACGTCAATCTCCCCCGTAAGAATAACAAAGGCAATCCCAACCGCCAGCAGGGTAAACACAACTGAATCATTCAGACAGTTCAAAAGGCTGGCTGGCTGCCAGAAATCCGGATTTATCAGACCTACCAAAAGCACCAGAAGGATAAGAAATAACAGGCTTCCCGCCTCACGGGCTTTCAATATTTTCTTCACTCGATCCATGTCAGCCCTCCTCTTCTTCATCCACATCAAACGACGCATTCATCAGTGTATTCTGATCAATCTGGGACTTTGACAGTGTTTTTGTCATATGCCCCTGAAACATAACTACTGCACGGTCTGACAGTTCAATGATCTCTTCCATATCCGAGGAGATCAGCATCGTAGCCACACCCTTTTTCTTCAGTTCCAGAATAATGGAATATACATCCCCTCTGGCCGCTGCGTCAATCCCCCGCGTCGGCTCATCCAGAATCACAAGCTGAGGAAGTGAGGAAAGGCATCTTCCGATCACAACCTTTTGCTGGTTTCCACCGGAAAGACTGCCGCAGGACTGTTCCTGCCCGGTTACTTTTGTCCGAAAGTCATCAATATACTTCTGTGTGATTTCCTGCTCCTTCTTTTTATTCAGGAACACCTTTCCCATAGCTATATTAAAAAGCAGAGAGGAGGTAGTATTGGCGGCAACGCTGCTCATGCCAAACAGACCATTCTGTCTTCTGTCCTCAGGAACATAGTTGATTCCAGCTTCAATCACTTCTCTTGTGGGTAGTCCGGTCACATCTCTGTCTTTTAGAAAAACCTTTCCCCCAAGAGGCTTTTCCCTTCCGAAAATGGTAGTGGCAAGTTCCGTTCTCCCTGCGCCTACCAGCCCGGCCACCCCCAGGATTTCACCCGGATATACCTCCAGGTTAATATCCTCAAAGCCATATCCCGAAAAATGCTCCAGCCTGAGAACCGGTTTTAAATCTGTATAATCGATAGCCGTTTCTTTCTCTTCCCTTTTTTCTACCTCTTCCATATTTGGAGGAAGAAGCCCTTTTACCAGCATATCTCTGGTAAAATCACCGATAGGGCCTTTCAGGGTGATAATACCGTCTCTCATAATGGCCACATGAGTACCGATTGTAAAAACCTCTGCCATGCGGTGTGTAATATAGATAATTCCGATACCTCGGCTTTTTAAGTCTGCAACAACCTTAAACAGAGCCTCTACCTCGTCAAATGTAAGAGCAGATGTTGGTTCATCCAAAATCAGCACCTTCGCGTTTCTCATCATGCCCCGAAGCAGTTCTACGATCTGCTGTTCTGCAATGGAAAGACTAAGAGCCTTTCTGTTCAGATCCAGTTCCCACCCTATATCGCCGATTATCTTTACCAGACGGTTATGCAGTTCTGACTTCACTCCTGAAAAACCAATCAGGATATTCTCCTCCACTGTCATATTCGGAAACAGCATCGGCTCCTGAGGAACCATATAGATTCCTTTCTGAAGAGAAACAACCGGTTTAAAACTGGAAATCTTCTCCCCATCTATGTACAGCTCCCCCTGATCCGGCTGGTAGATCCCCATAATGATCTTCATAAGAGTGGATTTTCCGGCACCATTCCCCCCGATCAGCGTCAGAACCTCCCCTCTTCCCACACTCAGATCAATCCCTTTCAGCACAACATTCAGACCGAATCTCTTTGTAATCCCACATACAGAAAGCAGCTCTTTGTTCGTCTGCCCACGGACTGCCTGGCTCATGTCGACCTCTCCTTTGAAAATTGTATTTTTGTTTTACAATTAAACATTTTTATCATAAGCCCAGTATAATCATATTCACTATCTTTGTCAAGGCTTTTACTTTTTTTAGTATTTATTTTGCATAATACTCTTGCTTTTTTATTTATTTTATTATATATTTTATACATCACAAAACAAAACAACTCAATTTTTCCTTGTTTCCGTTTTTGTTGTATTATGATACATTTGTTATTTATTTAAACATTTGTTATGTGTTATAATCGCATGGATTGGTTTTATAAATAAATGATAAGAGGTATCCTATTATGAGATATGATGATGAGCTGGTTTTGAAAGCCGCATGGTACTATTACATTGAAAATATGACACAGCAGTCCATCGCCCTGAAGCTGGGAATCTCCCGGATGAAGGTCATCCGTCTTCTGGAAACAGCCAAAGAGACCGGGGTAATCCAGTTTAAGATTTCGCAGGATATGGGAAAACACCTTCATGCAGAGCAGAAGCTGAAAGAGATGTGGAATTTAAAAAATGTCCTGATTGTCCCTACTCCGGACAACAAAAGCAAGATCAACGAATATCTGGCCATGGCGGCCGCCAACTATCTGGCTGACCAGATCACAGAAAATACGTTTATCAATATGGGCTATGGCGACACGCCGTCCCGCGTTTTAAACCACCTTGCAACTATCACAGATGTCCCGGTTTCCTTTGTTTCTTTCACCGGGGGAGTGAATTACTACCTTCCAAACAGCGCCTCCAATACATTTAAGGCAAGGCTTCATCTGTATCCGGCGCCCCTGCTTCTCTCCTCCAAGGAGGTATGCCAGGCGATTTTACAGGAACCCAGCGTCACAGAAATCCGCCGCATGGTAAGGCTGTCTTCTTTTTCCATTGTTGGAATCGGCGCTATGAACAATGATGCAACCATTATTTCCAATGGTATTCTCAGTAAAAATGATTTTACATACCTTACCATGAAAGGGGCTGTAGGAGATGTGCTGACGCATTTTATCGACAAGGACGGAGCGCCTGTGGTCACCAGCATTGAAGACCGGCTGGTCAGCACACCCCTGGAAACCTTAAAAGAACTAAACAATGTAATCGGAATAGCAGGAGGCGAACAGAAAACAACTGTAATCAAGGCAGCGTTAAAAGGAGGTTATATCGATTCCCTGATTACAGATGAAGATACTGCAAAAAAACTGATAGGAGAATAAGGATATGGCAAAGTATTTAATGGCAATCGATGCCGGTACAGGAAGCGTGCGCGCGGTCCTGTTCGATCTGGCAGGAAACCAGCTTTCCTGCTCCCAGCATGAATGGGAACATTCAGAAGACCCCAGATATCCGGGAAGCATGGATTTTGACTGGATCCATAACTGGGATCTGGCGAAGGGATGTATCAGGGAAGCTATCTCATCTGCCCACATTGATCCCCGCGAAATTGCAGCCTGTTCTACCACCTGTATGCGGGAAGGGATCATACTGTATGATGCGCAGGGCCGGGAGATCTGGGCCTGCGCAAATGTGGATGCCAGAGCAAATGATGAAGTAATTGAACTTCTCCGGAAATATCCCGGACTGGAAAAAGAACTCTACCGCGAATCAGGACAGTCTTACGCACTGGACGCCCTTCCAAGGCTCCTCTGGGTCAAAAACAAGCAGCCGGATATCTATCAGGCAGCCTCCAAAATAGGTATGTTCAATGACTGGCTGATTTACAGGCTTACGGGCATTTTATCCGCAGAACCCTCCAACGGCTCCACCACAGGACTTATGAATCTTAAGACCCGCACCTGGGATCCATCAATTTTGGAGCGCTGTGAACTCAAAAGCGATATCTTTCCATCTGTGATGGAAGCCGGCTCCATCGTTGGCCCTGTTTCCTCCAAAGCAGCCGCCGAGACCGGCCTGGCAGAGGGAACTCCCGTTGTAGTTGGAGGAGGAGATGCACAGCTTGGGTGTATCGGCGTAGGAGCGGTAGACGCAAATGAAGCCGCCATTTTCGGCGGAAGCTTCTGGCAGTATGAGTATAACACCAATCGTGCAGTCACGGATTCCCAGTGTCGTGTCCGCGTAAACTGTCATGCAATCAAGGATGTTTGGCAGTACGAAGCGCTTGCTTTTAAGCCGGGACTGGTCATGCGCTGGTTTCGTGACGGTTTCTGCCAGCTGGAGAAGCAAAGAGCCTCTGAAATCGGCTGTGACGTCTATGACCTGATGAATCAGGAGGCAGAGAAAATTCCCGCCGGCTGTTATGGCATGATGTGTACTTTTTCAGATGTAATGAATTTTATCAGCTGGAAACACGCTGCTCCGACTTTTACGAATTTTCAGCTGGATCCTGCAAAATTTAACCGTTATACCTTCTACCGAGCTATCCTTGAAAATACGGCTCTGGTCACAAAAGGCCATATGGAACTGGTACAAGAATCCACCGGTCATATGCCATCTGAGGTAATTTTTGCTTCAGGTGCCTCAAAAAGCCCCCTTTGGAGCCAGATTCTCGCAGATGTGCTTGGTATCCCGGTTAAGGTTCCCGCAGTAAAGGAAGCGACTGCTCTGGGAGCCGCACTGATTGCCGGATATGGGGTTGGAATCTATGACAATATATCTGATACCGCTAAAAAGCTTGCAAAAATTGATCACACCTACCTCCCTGATACGGAAAATCACAGACTGTACAATGAAATTTATCTTGTCTGGAAGAAGCTTTACGCCGCCCAGCTGGCCCTTACGAACGAAGGTCTGACTGCCCCCATGTGGTCTGCTCCGGGTGTCTGAGTCATCTAAAGCAAAGAGCGCAAATATATTATAAACCAAACAGTGCTATGCACAAAAGGAGGAACTTATGTATATTGTAAATGAAAACGAAAAAGAATATCGTTTTGGAGACAGCGGCCCAAAATATCTGATGAAAGGGCCGCGCATGAACTTTGCAGTTGTGCAGTTTATGCCCGGCCAGGATTTTAAAGCCCATTATCATAATGTTATGGAAGAGAACTTTTTCATTTTAGAGGGAAGAATCGATATTGTAGTAGATGGGAAGGTAAATACGTTATCTGCGGGAGATCTGATCCATATTGAACCCTCAGAGATCCATTATTGTATCAATAACTACGATACCCCTGTCAAAATGATTTCTACCTTAGCCCCTTATCAGGAATCGGATAAGGTTGAAGTCGACAATTATACTTATGAGAAATAGCCTGATGAAAACAAATTAAACCGGAGACCTCTGCATCATGGGGAGATCTCCGGTTTCTCTGTTTCTTCGCTTTGTTTAAACTGCCCTGCCGCAGAAACCAGCCCGTCTAACGGTCTTTTTCACTGTGCTCTGCCTCAGTTCTTAACGCGGACCTCTCCGGGGCAGCCGTCAGACGCTTGGGTTCTTCCTTCGCTGTTTCCAGCTTCTTCGGCTCCTTCCTGGCTGTCGTCAGCTGCTTCGGCTTCTCTTTCGCCGTTTCCAGCTTCTTTGGCTCCCCCTTGGCTGTCCCCAGACACTTGGGTTCTTCCTTTGCCGTTTCCAGCTTCTTCGGCTCCTCCCTGGCTGTCGTCAACCGTTTCAATTCCTCTCTGCCAACCGCCTTTGGGGTATTCTTGGGGCCGGAGGCGCTCTTTCGGCTGGAAACGGTCTTTGACTCCTTCTTCACGCTTTTCTCTGTCCCCGCATCTTTATCCTTTTTCGTCGTTCTTCCTGCTTTCTTAACCGGTGCCTGCGGGGTACAGCTGAATACAAGAAAACTCATGGGCGCAATGGTAAGCTCAATGGAATCTTCCCTGTCATCCCACTCTATCTTTTTAGAGGTCTTAAGGCGCGGGTTCACTCTTCCGCCGCCGCCGAACTCTTTGGCATCACTGTTTAAAATTTCCTTATATTTACCCGCAAACGGCACTCCCAGACGGAACTTTTCGTGTTCCATATGATCAAAGTTGCAGACAAAAAGCAGCGTCTCTTTTCCTCCCCTGCTTCTGCGGACAAACATCACCATGCTTTCATCCTGGTAGCTACAGTTGATCCACTCAAATCCCTCAGGCTCAAAGTCCGCTTCATAGAGCGCCGGATGCTCCATATACATTTTATTTAATGCCTTTACATAATTCTGCATATTTTTGTGCAGAGGATACTGCAGCAGTTCCCACTCCAGAGAGGCATTTTCATTCCACTCGTCGATCTGTCCGTAATCCTGCCCCATAAAGAGCAGTTTTTTACCCGGATGAGACATCATAAAACCATAGGCCGCCCTCAGATTCTCCGCCTTTTTCTCCAGCGTCTCTCCAGGCATTTTCCCCATCATGGAGCCTTTGCCATGAACCACCTCGTCATGAGAAAATACCAGAATAAAGTTCTCACTGTAGGCATAGAGCATGGAGAAGGTCAGTCCGCCGTAATTATTTTTCCTGAAATAAGGATCGCAGCGCATATAGTTGGTGAAATCATTCATCCAGCCCATGTTCCACTTGTAGTCAAAGCCCAGACCGCCGTCTTTTGGGTTACCTGTAACCATAGGCCATGCGGTAGATTCCTCGGCAATAAGCACCGCTCCATCTTTTCTTCCCTTAAACACGCTGCTTAAATGCCTTAAGAACTCTACTGCATCCAGATTTTCGTTCCCGCCGTACATATTCGCCACCCATTCGCCGTCGCTTTTGCCGTAATCCAGATACAGCATAGAGGCTACTGCATCCATGCGGATGCCGTCAGCATGGTACTTGTCCGCCCAAAACAGGGCATTAGCGATGAGGAAATTGGAAACGCCGGGGCGGCCGTAATTGTAGATCAGCGTGCCCCAGTGGGGGTGAGAACCCTGCCTTGGGTCGGCGTGTTCATAGACGCAGGTACCGTCAAAACAGGCCATCCCATAGGCGTCTCTTGGAAAATGAGCCGGCACCCAGTCAAGGATCACGCCAATTCCATTTTGATGCATATAGTCCATAAAGTACATGAAATCATCCGGAGTTCCGTAACGGCTGGTAGGAGCGTAATATCCCGTAACCTGATATCCCCAGGAGGCGTCTAAGGGGTGCTCCATAACCGGCAGAAGCTCCACATGGGTATAACCCATTTCTTTCACATAGGCCGCCAGTTTTACAGCCAGTTCCCGGTAATTGCAGAACTCTGAGCCGACGATATAATTTCCATTTTCGTCTTTCGCTGGCTCCCTGCGGATCCAGGAACCCAGATGCACCTCATAGATATTAAAGGGCTTGTCCTTACTGTCAGAAACCGCCCGTTTCTTCATCCACTCCTGATCCTGCCACTGGTATTTGCCAATATCCCATACAACCGAGGCATTGTTGGGGCGAAGCTCTGCAAAATTGGCATAAGGGTCAGCTTTTAACATTGGCTCTCCGGCCCTGGTTTTGATCTCATACTTATAAAGACAGCCTGGCTTTAAGCCCGGAACAAAGAGTTCAAAAATACAGGCATCGCCTTCTCCTACCCTTCTCATCTGGTGACGCCGTCCATCCCAGAGGTTAAAATCCCCTACCACACTGACTCTCATGGCACAGGGGGCCCATACGGAAAAATACACACCGTCTGTGCCGTCAATAGTCATGGGATGAGCGCCCATTTTCTCATAAATATCATAGAAAATACCGGCTTCAAATTTCTTAAGCTCCCGCTCGGTATACTGGGGGGCAAAGGCGTAGGGATCCTGAAGTTCCTCTTTTGTACCGTTGTCATAAGTCACTTCCAGGATATATGCCGTTTTATTCTTCCTGGGGATCAGAACAGCAAAAAATCCGGCCTCATCAGCCATTTCCATGGGGTACGTCTTTCCAGTGCCGGTCAGCTTTACCGTCACAGCCTCGGCAGTTGGAATCAGCGCCTGGATCAAAAGCCCCTTGTCCGTAAGATGCGGCCCCAGCATCCTGTGAGGATCGGCCGACTCTGAGTAGGTCAGCTCTTCAATCCCCGCCCAATCCATTAAATCGTACAATGTCTGTTCCATAAATACAATTCCCCCTTCTGTCTGGTTACAGTGTCTGCGCCCTCTCTGAAATATTCTGTTTGAAATTGATTACATCATGCTCATATTCTTCATTCATAAGAGGGGATGTAATCATGAAGTCGGCGCTGGCCTTGTTGTTTGCAATTGGAATGTCGTATACCTGTGCAATCCGCAGCAGGGCCTTTACATCCGGATCATGAGGCTGGGCAGTCAGAGGATCGGAAAAGAAGATCACAAAATCGATCTTTCCCTCAACAATCTTCGCTCCGATCTGCTGGTCTCCTCCTAAAGGACCGCTGTTGTACCCCTTTACCGGCAGTCCTGTGTAATCTGTAATCATTCTTGCAGTGGTGCCTGTCCCGCACAAAAAATGCTTTGACAGAATCTCCCTGTGCTGTAAACACCAGTCCATAAGCTCATGCTTTTTCTGATCGTGGGCGATCAGCGCAATATTTTTCTGTTTTTTAATCGTCATTGGTAAAAAGTCCATTTCCCTGGCCTCCCTTTTCCTGTTTTTATGATTCTGATACCCTGTTTACAAGAGTACCGATGCCTTCGATTGAACATTCCACTATATCCCCGGGATTCAGAAATCTGGGCGGGTCAAATCCCATTCCTACGCCTGCAGGCGTTCCGGTGGAAATGATGGTTCCTGCTTTTAAGGTCATACCTGCCGAAAGCTCGCTGACTATATGGTCAATATCAAAGATCATACACTCTGTATTGCTGTCCTGGCGCAGCTGGCCGTTGACTCTTGACTGGATGGACAGCCTGGGAGGATACGGCAGTTCTTCTGCAGTGGTGATACATGGCCCCATGGGCAAAAAACCATCCAGGCTCTTGCCGAAGTACCACTGCTTATGGCGGGTCTGGAGAGTTCTGGCGCTGACGTCATTGATTACAGTATAACCGAAAATATAGTTTCTGACCTCAGCAGCAGGTACATTTTTCGCCTCTTTCCCAATAATCACCGCCAGCTCGGCCTCATAATCGAGATCCTGCACCAGGTCCCTGTGGCCTGGTATCTCTTCCCCTGTGCCTGTGGCACGGTTTACCCTTTTAGAGAAATATACCGCAAAGGGGCGTTCCCCGCCGAATGCTTCCTTCTTATATCTGGCAGATTCCTCCGCATGGGCCATATAGTTGATGCCCAGGCAGATCACATCCTGTACAGGATGGGGAATCGGCGCCAGCAGAAGAGCCTCCTTCATGGGAACTGCCCCTTTGACCTTATAGGGATCCTGCCCTGATGCATATTCCAGGAGCTGCTTTTCAGACTCACTGATGCCCTCGATCAGCTCCTGCATCGTCTTATAATCCATGTCAAGAGAGCGCAGAGGATAGATCCACTCCCCATCCCTGCTGATGACGCCCAGTCCCTTTTTATGTTCGATCTCATATGTAACAAGTCTCATTGTCGGCCTCCTGTGCTTTCTAATTTGCGCTCGGAATCTCCCGGTTCTCCCGCTTATTTCATACTGTACCACATTTTTCCGATTTTTTCTACTTTTTCAGTCTATTTACGTGGTTTCCCTGAGAATCTTAATAAATTGGATCACTACTGTCGGCAGAAAAGCAGCTGCGGCCACGGCGGCCGTCTGAAAGGGCAGGAGATCCGCAGCGGCAAAGAAGGTCTGAAGTTCCGGCACAAACAGGACAGCGGCCAATAGAACCGCCCCAAGCGAAAACGCCATGAGACTGCTTGGATTGGTAAAAAGTCCCAGAGCGACAATGGAATGGGAGCTGCGGCAGTTAAAGCCGTGAAAGAGCCGCGCCAGCGTCAGTGTGGAAAACGCCATGGTACAGGCTGTTCCCTCGCCTCCCTGTCTCAGCCCCATACGGTAGCTCCACATGGTAGCAGCCGCCATAAGACCGCCCTGGATCAGAAGCTGGAATACAAATCCCGGCGTCAATATGCCTTCTCCCGGATCTCTCGGAGGCCGACGCAGCAAATCTTCCTCTGCCGGCTCCATCCCGATGGCAATTGCCGGCAGCGAGTCCGTGATCAGGTTGATAAACAGCAGATGAACCGGGGCAAATGGCAGCGGAAGGCCTGCAAAGGAGGTATAAAGGACACAGAGGATACCCGCCATATTGCCGGAAAGGAGAAACTGGATGGCATTTTTAATGTTGCGGTAGACATTTCTGCCGTTGGCAGCAGCCTTGATGATCGTGGCAAAGTTATCATCTGCCAGGATCATGGACGCAGCCTCCTTTGAGACTTCCGTGCCGCCCAGTCCCATGGCAATGCCGATATCCGCCTTTTTTAAGGCCGGAGCGTCATTTACCCCATCTCCGGTCATGGCAACGATATGCCCCAGTTTCTGCCAGGCTTCTACAATACGAATCTTGTGTTCCGGCGACACTCTGGCATAGACCGATATCCGGGGCAGCTCTCTTAGGAGCTCTTCCTCTGTCAGATGATCCAGCTGTGCGCCTGTAAGGGCCAGATCTCCGGGGGAATAGATGCCGATGCGGCCCGCGATAGCCATGGCTGTAACCCGGTGGTCGCCGGTAATCATCACAGGACGGATACCTGCCTGGCGGGCGGCGGATACCGCGGAGCGGGATTCGGGGCGGGGCGGATCCATCATGGCCGCCATTCCCAGGAAAATGAGCTCGGATTCCGGATCCGGAACCAGTGACGAGGAAAGGGGGCTGGGCAGACTCTCGTCAACCGGGCGGCAGGCAAATGCCAGAATCCGAAGCCCCTGCTCTGACCAGAGGCGATTCTGATTCAAGATAGCGGCGCGGTCAGAGGCAGAAAGGGAACGGGAAGGAATTTGCAGTCCAAACGCGCCGGATCCCGCCGGATTCGCCATGCGGCTGCACCGCTCCAGAAGCACATCCACAGCCCCCTTTACAAACAGTATTTTTTCCTCTCCCACGCAATTTACCGTAGTCATCCTCTTTCTCACAGAATCAAATGGAATCTCTCCCCTTCTGGGGCAGCGCAGGCGCAGCTGTTCCGGGATCGCTCCCGCAGCCTGAACCATGTGCAGGAGGGCATTTTCTGCCGGATCCCCCTCTTCTTCTCTGGCTGAAGGAGACGCATTGTTATTCAAAGCCGCTGCCATGAGAAATAAGTTCACATCGCTTCTGCCTTCTGCCGCCGGCACGGCCAGCGCCTCCGGCTCCATATTTCTTCCGTTTATAAAGACCTGCTCCACCCCCATTCGGTTCTGGGTCAGAGTTCCGGTCTTATCGGAACAGATCACAGATACACAGCCCAGGCTTTCCACGGCCTTCAGATCCTTTATGATGGCATTTTCCTTCGCCATTTTCTGGGTTCCCATCGCCTGAACAATGGTGACGATAGAGCTTAAGGCCTCAGGAATCGCCGCCACTGCCAGAGCAACGGCAAACATCAGAGCCTCCAGCACCGGCTCCTTCCGGCAGACACTGAGCCCAAAGACCAGACTGCAGACGGCCATGATCCCCAGGGCCAGATGGCCGGAGAAATGATCCAGACTTACCTGCAGGGGTGTTTTCTGACTTCCCGCCCCGTTCATCAGCGAAGCAATGGAACCGATTTCCGTAGCCATGCCTGTAGCGGTAATAACCGCCAGAGCACGGCCGGAGGTGATAAGAGAACCGGAAAATACCATATTGGACTGATCTCCCGGAGAAAGCCGTTCCTTATTCCCGATTCGCAGCGTACCCGCGTGCTTTTCCACGCTAAGCGACTCCCCGGTGAGAGAGCTTTCATTTACCGTCAGTCCATAGACCTCCAGCAGGCGTCCATCAGCCGCCGCCAGATCTCCGGCCTCCAGAATCAGCACATCTCCAGGGACTACCTGGGAGGAAGGAATGGTAAGGGACTGGCTGTTTCTTACCACTCTGGCCTCAGGAGATGAGAGCCTTTGCAGGCTTTCCAGAGACTTCTCCGCCTTTTCATGCTGAATGGTACCAAGAAGGGCATTTAAAAAGAGCACAGCAAAGATAACCATAGCGCTTTCCGGATCTCCCGTCACCATGGACACCGCGGCTGCCGCAATCAAAATCACAACCAGAAGATCTTTAAACTGCTCCAAAAAAACCTGCCACCAGGGAAGGCGCGGCTTTTCATGGATCGTATTTTCCCCATATTTTTCCAGACGTATAGCCGCCTCCTCTTCCGTCAGCCCCCGGCGGCTGGAAGAAAGCTCCCGTAAGATTTCTTCCTCTGACCTGCTGTACCACTCTGTCATGCCGGCATCCCCCTTCTTATTTTTATGTTTTTCCCTTTATCGCCGCAGCTTTTTTAATGCATGGAAACGAAAAATGCTTCCGGGACCATTCCTTGAGCGGTCCCGGAAGCATCCGGTCGGTGCACTCTGTTTAATTTATGAAATGACGCTATCCCTTATGACAGCGGGCAGACAGAGGATCATCGCTGAAACATCATATGAAATACCACACGGCAACCGTCAGTCAGCGAAGAGGCCTCTATAAACTCCTCTCTTGTATGAGCGCCCCCGCCCCGATAACATCCGGCGCATACGCTGGGGATTCCAAGGGACATGGGAATATTGCAGTCCGTGGAACCCGAACCTGTCCAGGGACGCATCCCAGTGACTGCCTCCACCGCAGCCACCGCCCGCCCAAGAAGTTCCGCCTGACGGCCAGGATCGATCTTTCCAGAGCAGGGCCGAAGTCCCAGAAGCTCCGTCTGAATCTCTATGCCAGCCGCTCTGGCTTCCTCTATCACAGCATCGAACTGTTTGTGCATATAATCCAGATTTTCTTTGCGATCTGAGCGAAACTCATACAGCATATGGGCTTCCTGAGCAATGGTATTGACGGAGGTTCCGCCCTGGATCTGACCCACATTAAAGGTGGTGCGGCCATTTTCAGGAACTGGAATCCGGTACAGCAGGGAAATCACTTCCGCCAGTTTCTCGATCGCATTATCGCGGCCAAAATCATTGAAAGAATGGCCGCCCTGGGTGCGGACGGTAATGCGAAAACGCTCGGAACCCACCGCCTGATCTACGAGCTTATCCAGCTGACTGTCAAAGGTGCAGAAAGCGCTGATCTGGTTTCCATACTTTTCACATATCTTACGGACGCCCTTTAAGTTTCCCAGCCCCTCTTCCCCTGAATTGCACACCAGCAAAAGCCCTGGCAGATGAGAGGGATAAACCTCTTCCAGACGATCCTCTTTTATAGCCCTTGCCAGGTATTTTGCAGCCATCAGAAGGCATACCAGACAGGCAGTATCATCCCCGATTCCCGGACAGAAAATAAAGTCTCCATTCTCTGTGAGAGGCAGATCCTCTTTATCAGGAAATACCACATCCATGTGAGCCATATAGACCTCCAGACCAGCCGTTTCGCGGGTCACAGCGGGATAAACCACATTGAGAGCCTCGTCGATAATTACCCCTTCCGCCCCCTGTTCCTTCAGCCACTGGCAGCAGAAAGCGGCCCGTTTTTCTTCGTGATTGGAGGGCGCAGGGATCCGGCCAATGGTCCTAAGCAGTTCAAAGGCCTCCTCCTTATGTTCTCTTATAAACTGCTCCATTGATTCATTCAGCATTTTTTTGCCCTCTTTCTTCCGACGCAGGCCCTTTTCCATGAACCGGCCCTTCCATAAATACGCATACCGACCGGGCTGCCGCCATAACCTTCTTCTGATCCTTCAGTACCGGTGCATCCTTCTCCGCCCAGAAGCCGTTTACGCTGTCCTCTGCCGTATTAAACACCATCCGCCATTCCCTTCCCTTGGGAAGATTGGGCAGAGCAAATTCATGCGGCTCCCAGTGCATATTATAGGCGGTGTAAAAGCTGGCGTCTCCTTTTCCATCCCGACCTTTTCCATAAGCTCCGCAGTAAAATGCACCAAGCTGACGGCAGTGCCGGTCAAACTCCGGCTGCCACGCCTTCTCTCCATGATAGGACAGATCCGGCAGTCCTGTCCCCTTATAATCCATTAACCCCGGTTCCTGTTCCATATGGAACAGATCGTGGGACTTTCTAAAGGAAATGGCCGCCCTGACAAACTCATACAGGCGGCTGTCGCGCTCCAGCAGATCCCAGTTCAGCCAGGATATTTCATTGTCCTGGCAGTAGGAATTGTTATTTCCCCGCTTGCTCTGTCCAAGTTCATCGCCGGATAAAAGAAGGGGCGTTCCCTGGCTTAAAAACAGAAGGAGCACTGCGTTGCGAAGCTGCTGCATCCTAAGCTGACGGATCCGCTTCTTCCGCACCGTCCCCTCGGCTCCGCAGTTCCAGGACTGGTTGCAGTCTGTTCCGTCCCTGTTCTCCTCGCCGTTGTCCTCATTGTGTTTCTCATTGTAAGAAACCATATCCATCATCGTAAATCCGTTTACATTCGCCATATAATTGATCACGCCGATGCCCCCTGGATTGCGGCGCAGATGGTACGCAAAGGCATTGAGCATCCCCTCGTCACCCTTTAAAAAACGTCTCATATCCTGCATAAAACCGGAATTGTATTCACAGATTCGGCGAAAATCCCCTTCCGTCTCCCATCCCTCGCCCCACAGCTTTATATCCTTCAGATAAGGATCTGCAGCCAGCAGGGACAGCGGCGCAAACCCCACCAGGTGCACCCCGTCTACATGGTATTCCATCGCCCAGAAACGAACTGCATCCAGCACATATCCCGGCGCCTCTGTTCCGTCGAAATACAGCTCGATCACCAGTTCAAGGCCTGCCCTGTGAAGGGCCTTTACCATGCTCTTAAACTCGGTTACAGGGTCTTTTATTTCACAGGCCCCGTCGGATGCGTATGAGGTCTTTGGCGCAAAGGCAAAGCTCCGGCAATAGCCCCAGTAGTTTACCTTTACCGGTTCTGCTTTTTCCGATACCGCCCGCCTCCCGCGGGATTCCCCGGCTGCGGCACAGTATCCGCGCGCAGGCGCTCCCTCCTTAGGCAGTCCGAACACCTCGCCCCTTGGGGAACGGATCACCTCATCAAACTCAGACGGCGGCATCATTTCCACTGTGGTGATCCCCAACTCTTTCATATAAGGAATCTTCTCAGCCACCCCCGCAAAAGTTCCCCGCTTCTGCGGGCTCACCCCGGAAGAAATGTGTTTGGTAAAGCCTCTGGCATGAATCTTATAAACCACACAGTCCTGAGTAGGAACGGCCGGACGGCAGTCATCTTCCCAGTCAAAATTCTCCCGCAGCACATCAAAGGGAGTACGAATACATCGCCTTGCACTGTCCCTTTTCCCCCATCTGTCCCATCCTGTAAACCGGCGTCCAAAGGGGTCCGGCGTCTCCCTGTCATCCTCCCAGAAGGCGTATTCCAGATCATCAAAGCTGCCCCTTACCGTCATAAAATGCACATCGCCCATCCGTCCTTCTGCCGGAAAAGGTATTCTGGCAGAAGGACGTTTTTTTCCTTTTTCAAATAAAAGCAATCCGCAGTTTTTGACCTTAGAGACAAAGGACACATCATACCCATCTCCTCTGGCAGTAACCCCCAGGGGATAAATCCTGCTGCGGTCTGTCTCCACTGTATAAACCATTTTCATCTGTTTACCGCCTTTCCCAAACACTTACAGGCACCCGCCTTATTTCTGCCCTTCGATCTGCTCTACCAGCTCATTCAGGTACATCCAGCGATCCATTTTTTCCTCCAGGGCCGTTTCCTTTTCACTCTTTGTTTTCATCAGCTCGTTCAGCCTTGCATAGTTGCTGGCAGCGCCCTCCATCTCCTTTTCAAGCGCCTCGATCCCTGACTCCAGAGCTGCGATTTCATCCTCTATCGTCTCCCATTCCTTCTGTTCCTTAAAGGAAAGCTTCTTCTTTTTCGGCGCTCCCGCAGTCTCCTTCCAGTTACTCCTATTGACCGCCTTTTGCCCTTCCCTTGGAGCATTTTCCTCCTGAGCCTCTTTCTGAGGATGGCGCAGCTCAAAGGCTCTTAAATAGTCCGTATAGCCGCCCTCATACTGCTGTACTCTTCCCTGCCCCTCAAAGGCGAAAATACGGTTTACCACACGGTCCAGAAAATACCGGTCATGGGAAACCGTGATCACAATACCGGGAAATGTGTCCAGATAATCCTCTAAAATAACCAGTGTCTGGATATCCAGGTCATTGGTAGGTTCATCCAGCAGAATCACATTAGGCGCTTCCATCAGAATTCTCAGCAGATACAGCCTGCGCTTCTCACCCCCCGACAGCTTTCCAATAACGGTATACTGCACGCTGGCCGGAAATAAAAATCTTTCCAGCATCTGGCTGGCGCTGATGCTTCCATCCTTCGTCTTAACGTATTCGGCCGCATTTTTGATGTAATCTATCACGCGCAGACTCTCGTCCATTGCCTCATTTTCCTGGGAAAAATAGCCCAGTTTTACGGTCTGACCAATCTGTACAGTTCCAGAGTCTGGCTGTACCCAGCCTGCAATAATCTTCATCAGGGTGGATTTACCGCTTCCGTTGGGACCAATGATGCCTACACGGTCATTTTTCAGAAAAATATAGGTAAAATCCTGTAAGAGCATCCTGTCTCCATAGGACTTGCAGATATCCTTCAGTTCCACCGTCGTCCGGCCCAGACGGCTGGCAATGGACTCCAGCTGTACGTTCCGGTCATACTGCGGACCATCCTGATCCCGCAGAGCCTCGTAACGCTGGATATGGGCCTTCTGCTTGGTAGAACGTGCCCTTGCCCCTCTCTGCATCCATGCAATTTCCGTCCGCAGGATGGACTGTCGCCTGCGCTCCGCGGCCTCTGCCATCTCCATCCGCTCCGCCTTAAGCTCCAGATATTTCTCATATCCGCCCTGATAGCTGTAAAGCTTTCCCTTGTCCAGTTCCACGATCCGGTTGGTCACGCTGTCCAGAAAATACCGGTCATGGGTAATCATCAAAAGCGCGCCTTTAAAGGACTTAAGGTAAGCCTCCAGCCACTCCGCCATACCGCTGTCCAGGTGGTTTGTAGGCTCGTCTAAAATCAGTAAATCAGCCGTGCTTAAAAGAACACTGGCAAGAGCCACCCGCTTTCTCTGACCGCCGGAAAGAGTATCAATTTTCGCCTCACCGTCCAGTATCTCCAGACGGTTCAGCATGGATCGGGCCGCCGCTTTCAATTCCTCCCCGGAGGCAAAATGAGGCTCATTTTTATTTTCCCGCACAATGGCCTCAAGGACGGTTTCCCCCGGTTCAAACTCCGGAATCTGAGGCAGATAGCGGATATACAGACTGCGCCCCTTCACCACAGAACCGTCATCTGGCTCCTCTAAACCTGCCGCAATGCGCAAAAGCGTCGATTTTCCCGTTCCGTTAATTCCAATCAGGCCTACCTTTTCCCCCTCATTGATCGAGAAAGCGGTGTCATCGAACAGCAGACGTTCCGTATATGATTTTTTTAAATGTTCAATGGTAAGAAGATTCATGTATCTGTTTCCTTTTCCGTTCTAAATTTCCTCCCGGATTTCCAGCTCCATGTCCGGGAAGCCTCCGGTCCTATGACCATTATAACAGCTGTGTTCTCTCTTTAACAGCCAGAATCTGCAAAAATCATCCCTGCCCTTCGTCTGCCTGCCGGATCATAAGCTCCACCGGGCAGTGGTCGGAGCCGAGCACCTCTGTATGGATCCCGGCACTTACCAGCCGCTCCTTTAATGCTTCGCTGACGCAGAAATAGTCAATGCGCCACCCTGCGTTCTTCTCTCTGGCCTTAAAGCGGTAGGACCACCAGGAGTAGACACCCTCCGTATCGGGATGAAAATAACGCCAGGTATCAATAAATCCCGCATTCAGAAGCTCTGTAAATTTCCCCCGCTCTTCGTCGGTAAAGCCGGCATTTTTACGGTTGGTCTTAGGATTTTTTAAGTCAATCTCTTTGTGGGCCACATTCAGATCCCCGCAGAAGATCACCGACTTTTTCTCTTCCAGCCGTTTCAGATAGGCCAGAAATGCCGTTTCCCATTCCATACGGTAATCCAGTCTTGCAAGGCCATCCTGTGAGTTTGGCGTATAGCAGGTGACAACGTAGTATTCCTCAAATTCCGCCGTGATCACCCGTCCCTCATGGTCGTGCTCCTCAATCCCAAGACCATAGGCTACAGAAAGAGGCTCCTCCCTGGCAAACAGCGCCGTACCGGAATACCCTTTCTTCTCGGCATAATTCCAATACTGGAAATACCCCGGCAGATCCAGGTCGATCTGTCCTTCCTGGAGCTTGCTTTCCTGGATACAGAATACATCTGCATCTGCCTCCTTAAAGAAATCAAGAAAGCCCTTGCCCACACAGGCCCGCAGTCCGTTTACATTCCATGAGATCAGTTTTTTCATTTCCATCTCCTTTTATTGATTATACTCCTTTTTCGGATCATATCATTTTACTGAGGATACTCCAGTCTGGATTCGGGATATCCCTCAATGTTCTCCAGCACCTTTAAATACCGGGCAGCCAGGTATTTTGCCATCCCAAGATTCATATCTAGATAATTTCCGCAGTCTTTCGCGCAGGCACCCGGCACTTCACCTTCAAAATCCCGGATAAAGGCAAACATTTCCACAATTAAAGGCAGGATCTGACGGGAGGTAAAATCGCCTGCCAGCAGCAGATAGAATCCGGTACGGCAGCCCATGGGGCCAAAGTAGACGGTACAGTTTCCATATTCGCTGTGGTTCCGCAAAAATGTAGCCCCCAGATGCTCAATGGTATGAACCTCCGCCGTATTCATCACCGGCTCCTCGTTAGGAGAGGTCATACGAAGATCAAAGGTAGTGACGGCGCTGCCGCCTACCTGATCCTTTCTTGATACATATACGCCGGGCTGCAGCCGGATATGGTCAATGGTAAAGCTGGCAATTTTTTCCATATTATTTTATCTCCTTCCTAAATCCGAAAAGGCAGGACCCTTTGTCCAGATCCTGCCTCCATTTTGTACGCAAAGGCGTACCTTATAATCAATCATCCTGTTCGTCACTCTCTGTAACGGTAAATGTAAATCTCTTTCTTGCCATCTCATCGCTTTCCAGATACTCGTCGTATGTGGTAATCTTGTCGATAAGTTTTCCGTTAATAATCTCCATGATGCGGTTGGCTGTGGTCTGTACGATCTGATGGTCGCGGGAAGAAAAGATCATAACGCCCGGAAACTTGATCATACCGCGGTTTAAGGCATCAATGGACTCCATATCCAGATGATCCGTAGGCTCGTCCAGCATCAGCACATTTGCACCGGAGATCATAAGCTTTGACAGCATACAGCGCACTTTCTCGCCTCCGGAAAGAACCTTTACCTTCTTTACGCCGTCCTCGCCGGCAAACAGCATACGGCCCAGGAAACCGCGGACATAGGTTACGTCCTTTTCTGGCGAATACTGGGTCAGCCATTCTACGATGGTATCGTCATTGGCAAACTCCGCGGAGTTATCCTTGGGGAAATAAGACTGCGTGGTAGTCAGTCCCCACTTGTAGCTACCCTCGTCCGGCTCCATTTCACCGGAGAGAATCTTAAAAAGAACGGTCTTGGCACGCTCATTGGGGCCTACCAAAGCCACCTTATCCTCTCTTCCCAGGATAAAGGAAATATCATCCAGAACCTTCTCGCCGTCGATGGTTTTGCTTAAATGCTCCACAGTCAGAACCTCATTTCCGATCTCGCGGGAGGGACGGAAGTCGATGTAGGGATATTTTCTGCTGGAAGGCTTGATATCATCCAGCTCAATCTTTTCCAGAGCACGCTTACGGGAGGTTGCCTGCTTGGACTTGGAAGCGTTGGCGGAGAAACGCTGGATAAATTCCTGCAGTTCCTTGATCTTCTCTTCCTTTTTCCGGTTGGCTTCCTTCATCTGCTTGATGATCAGCTGGCTGGACTCTACCCAGAAATCATAGTTTCCGGCGTAAAGCTGGATCTTTCCATAGTCGATATCCGCAATCTGGGTGCAGACCTTATTTAAGAAATAACGGTCATGGGATACTACGATTACCGTATTCTCAAAATTGATCAAAAACTCCTCCAGCCATGCGATGGCGTCCAGATCCAGGTGGTTGGTCGGCTCGTCCAGCAGCAGAATATCAGGATTTCCGAACAATGCCTGCGCAAGGAGTACCTTCACCTTCTGAGCACCCAGGAGATTTCCCATCTGCGTATAGTGGAACTCCGTTCCGATGCCCAGACCGTTTAAGAGGCTCTCCGCATCCGACTCAGCCTCCCAGCCGTTCATGGTGGCGAACTCGCCCTCCAGCTCTGCAGCCTTGATGCCGTCCTCGTCAGTGAAGTCCTCCTTCATGTAGATGGCTTCCTTCTCCTTCATAATCTGATACAGTCTGGCATTTCCCATAATAACGGTATCAAGAACCGTATACTGGTCATATTTGAAATGATCCTGCTGTAAGAAGGAAAGTCTCTGTCCTGGTGTAATGGCGATCTCGCCACTGGTTGGCTCCAGCTGCCCGGACAGAATCTTTAAAAATGTAGATTTACCCGCACCGTTTGCGCCGATCAGTCCGTAGCAGTTTCCTTCTGTGAACTTGATGTTCACTTCTTCAAACAATGCTTTTTTGCCTACGCGAAGGGAGATATTATTTGCACTAATCATGTCTCTTACCTTTCTATGGAATCTTATTTTACAGCGTTTTTATATGCCGCTTTGGTTCCTCGTCAAAAGAGGGGTCAGAACCTGGCCCCTCTTTTATATGTCTCTCAATATCAGATTGTACAGGGAAAATGGGGTTTTTGCAAGGGGATTTTCGGAAAAAATGAAAATTTACGCAACTCTTCAGCCATGCGGCAATTTGTGCGGAAATATGTGCCGCAGGCTGGCTTGCGTAAGCATTTTTGAATGACGAGAGACATTCAAAAAGAGGCCCCATACTGAATGGCTGCCATTTCCATCAGCAGGCTATCGGTTTATATCCCTTCATTACTTTACCAGATATGCACCGTCAACCGGTATTACTGCGCCGTTCAGATAGTCGGAGGCTGAAGAAGCAAGGAATAGTACCGGTCCCTTCATATCCTCAGGTGTTCCCCATCTGCCCTGTGGTATTCTGAGTGTCGTTTCATCCTTGCGTGCCTGCGTCATATTGGCGCACATTTCCGTATCCATATAGCCGGGTGCCAGAGCATTGATATTGATTCCTCTGCCTGCACAGTCCACCGCAAGGCTCTTGGTAAGCTGCGTAACGGCTCCCTTGCTTGCAGTATAAGCAGGAACCGTAGTTCCTCCAAACCATGACACCATAGAAGCGACATTGATAATCTTCCCGCCCTTGGGCTGTGTCAGCATTACCTTCAGCGCCTTTTGAATCATCAGAAATACATGATCGAGATTTATTTTCATAACCAGATCCCATTCTTCAACAGGAAACTCCTCTGGCAAATGGCGTCTCTGAATTCCCGCTGCCGGAATAAGAACGTCCAAACGTCCTCCCAGAACCTCCAGCGCCTGGTCAAAAATCCTTCCAAGTTCCTCCCTGTCTGCCAGATTACCTGCAATTCCATAGGCCTTATATCCCAGGCTGCGGTAGTGTTCTACTACCTGTTTCAACTTCTCCTCCTGAACATCTACCAAAACCACTTCAGCCCCATTTTCCAAAAGTCCCTCTGCCATTCCCTTTGAAAGCCCCTGTGCGCCTCCTGTAACGATACATTTCTTTCCTTCCACGCTAAACATTTCTTTTGCAATAAATGCCATTTTTATGTCCTCCCTTTTATGATCATTTAAATATATTTTCACAACGCCAATGTATTTAGTCTCTCACCTTCAGATACGTTTTACAGCATAAAAAGACTGACTGCGGGAATAAACACAACTGCGAAAAATACAACCAGATAACCAATGAAAAACGGTATCTGACCTTTTACAATATCTCCCATTTTTAACTTTGTCACGCTGGCCGCCGAAAAGATGTTAACTGCCACCGGCGGTGTCATAGTGCCAACCACATTGGAAATACACACAATCATGCCAAAATGAATCACGTTAATTCCCAGAGAAGCTGCCATAGGCCAGAGTACCGGAACCAGAAGCACTGCCGTAGCAATTCCCTCCAGAAATGTACCGAAGATCAGAAGAATTACCGCAATAATCAGGCAGAACATTACAGGATTAAGGTTCATACCTACAATGGCATTGACCAGTGCGCTGGAAATACCAGAAAATGTAAACAGCCACGAGAAGGCAGTCGATGACGCCACAATAAACAGTACCATTGCCGATCCCTTTGCCGAATCAAGGATAATAGGCACCAGATCCTTCACAGACAGTTCTTTGTAAATGAACATACCTGCAATTAAAGCCCATACCACAGCCACAGAAGCTGATTCTGTAGGCGTAAGGATACCGCTGTAAATCCCCCCCAGAATAATCACTGGAAGCAGCAGCGCCGGAATTGCCTTTACGGTGTTCACCAGAAACTGTTTTGGCGTAATCCGTGTCTCTGCCTTGGGCCATTGCTCCTTTTGAGCAAAGAAAAGAACGACAATCATCAAGGCCGCCATAATCCCAATACCAATAGCAAGTCCTGATTTAAACATATCTCCCACGGAAGCTCCGGTCATAGTGGCATATACCACCATGATGATACTTGGCGGAATGATCGGGCCAAGCCCTCCGGCAACCACCAGAAGGCCCGCAGTCCTGTCCTTCGGATACCCGATTCTCGTCATATCAGGATAAAGCATCGAACCGATAGCAATCACTGTCGCCGGTGCCGAACCTGATAAAGCTGCAAAGAATGCACAGGCCAGTACCAGCGCCAGAGACATTCCCCCTCTGACCCCTCCCACCATGGAATTTGCCAGATCCACCAGTCTCCTGGATATACCGCCTTTTGTCATTAAATTGCCGGCCAGTACAAAAAAAGCAATTGCCATTAAGGATGTGGACTCCAGACCCCCAAAAATTCTCTGCGGAATCACAGCAGTTGTAATCGCTATGTCAGGGCTGAAAAGAATGGTTCCCATTGTAGCCGCACCCAGAGCCATGGATACGGGAACTCCCAGAATCAAAAATACCGCAAAGCTGCCGAATAAAATAATACCGGTCATGCTGTTTCCTCCTTATGGCTTTTTAATAAATGTACTGCCGTTAATGCTGCCTCTGCCGACTGCACCAGAGTAATCATTGCAAAGCTTATCACCATAGCGCTGTAGGGGATTGTCATGGGAATCCCAAGAGCCGCCGAGACCTGTCCTGTGCGTATCTGAATGTCCATAAGCTTCATTCCTCCCAGAAATACGCCGGCTGAGAAAATAACCACCACCGCCTTTGCCAGAAGCTGAGCCAGTATTTTTGCGTTTCCCTTCAGCCTGTCCACCACTGCCGTTACTGCGACCTGAGTCCCGTCCCGAAGCCCCACCTCCGTTCCGAGAAGTACCATATAGACCATACAGTATACGGATGCCTCATCAAACCAGGATATGGGAAGCTTGAAAATATTTCTGTTGACCACCTGGGCAAATGATGCTGCTACCATTACCATAAATGCTGCTGCCATTATAAAATTTTCTATTTTTGTCAATACGTCCAATATTTTCTTCATCTTATGCCGCCCCCTTACGGATTTTCACGGATAGCCTCTTCCAAAGCCTCCTGCCATTCCTGATCAAAGCGATAGCCTTTTTTCTCTGCCAGCTGTTTATATGCCTCCTGAAGCGCCGTTACGTCAATATCATGGAACGCTACACCCTTCTCTTCTTCCATAATCTTTACCGCATCCTCATTGGCCTGCTTCAGCAGTTTTCGTTCTGTGTTGTATCCTCGGTTTACCGCTTCCATAAATGCCGGCCTAAGTTCCTCCGGGATCCTGTTCCATGCATGGTCTGACATACTGACTAAAATGTATACAAATGCATGGTTGGTGTAGGTGATGTTTTTCGTCACTTCATAAAATCCATTATTCAGACAGTTGCTTACTGCATTTTCACAGGCGTCTATGGTTCCCTGCTGAAGCGCCGTAAACTGTTCACTGGCAGCCATGGCCGTAGGGATTGCTCCAAATGACTCAAACGCCGCCATATGATAGGGATTCTGCATCGTCCTGATCTTTACACCATGAAAATCCCCAATTGACTGGATAGGCTCTTTGGAAAATACGTTACGAAACCCTGATTCCATATAACCGATCACATGAAGATTAAGCTTATCTAAAGCTTCCCTTTCAATCAAATCCCCTCCCCTGCCGTCTACTGCTCCATGAGCCTGGGCTTCATTGGTAAAGAGATAAGGCTGATCTAAAATGCTCATTTCCGGAATCCATTGTGTAAATACAGAATTTGCACAGGTTACAATATCGATGCCTCCCAGCATGGCAAGTTCTACTGTATCCCGCTCTCCGCCCAAGGTTCCTCCTGCCAAAACCTCGATCTGAATCATCCCATCCGTAGCTTTCTCTACCTCTCTGGCGATCTCTCTGGCGCCTTCTGCCTGGGCTGAATTATCCGCATCTGCCACAGCCATTTTCAAATGGATTACTTCCTGCTCCGTTTTTTTGGCACTGCAGCCTGAAAAAACTGCGGCCAGCCCTCCTGCCGCCATCAGCACTGCTGCTGCCCTTGCTAACCTTGATTTCACTGTACACGCCTCCTCCTGCTAATCTTCTTAATACACATCCATAATAAGACTAAGGGGTCTGAAGAGCTCCATCCCTGCGTCTTGTCTGAGTCCATGTCGTTACCTCCGCTGTGCATGGATATTTTTCTGCCTCGGTTTCGTTAATATCTACTCCCAGTCCCGGTCTGTCATTTGCATATACATAGCCATCTTTAAACTCCGGCAATCCGTCAAATACTTCCAGAAGTGCCCCATGCTGACTACGCAGCTTCTGAATCACAAAATTGGGAGGCTCGATTCCTGACCATTCCTGAACTCCAAAATTCGGAGCCGCCAGATCAATATGAATATTCGCTGCGTGCGCTATGGGCGACATATCTCCAGGACCATGCCAGGCGGTTCGTACGCCGAACTGTTCTGCAAAAGTCTGCAGTTTTCTTCCCGGTGTAATACCCCCGATCTGGCTTAAGTGCACCCGTATGAAATCGATCAGCTGTTCTGTAATCAGAGTGCGCCACTCCGCCGGATTATTAAAGAGCTCTCCCTGAGCAATTGGGATAAAGCTCTGCCGGCGCAGCTGCCTTAACCAGTGCATCTGCTCTAAAGGCACCGGATCCTCCAGGAAGAACAAATGATAGGGTTCCAGAGCTTTGGCAAGCTGAATTGCCTCTGCTGGGGCAATCCGTTCATGGACATCATGAACCAGCTGTATCTCATCTCCCATTTTGTTTCGTATTCCTTCAAAAAGAGCCGTCGTATCGCGAATATATTTCTGTGCATCCAGATATACTCCCGGCTTTGCATTTACGGGAGCGGTTTTCGGCGTATGCCCATAACCTTCTCCGCCATAACCTCCGCACTGACAGCGAATCGTCTGGATTCCCATTTCATGAAATCTGGCAATATTTTCGCAGAGTTCTTCGAGATCACGTCCATCGGCGTGGCGGTATACAGGAATGCCTTCTCTTACCTTTCCTCCAAACAGCTGGTACAGCGGCATACCAGCCAGTTTTCCTTTAATATCCCATAAAGCCATATCAATACCGGATATCGCGTTGTTTTCAATAGGGCCATTTCTCCAGTAGCCATTCTGATGCATCAGCTGCCAAAGCTCTTCAATATTTTCCGCATCCTTTCCTGCAAGCAACGGCTCAAAATATGTTTCCAGCAGATGTTTTACCGTCAGGTGACGGTAGGCGAATGTAGCGCATCCAAGCCCATAAAGTCCCGGCTGATCTGTTTCGACCTTTACTACTACCAGATTGATTCCTTCCGGGGCTGTACAGATTACTTTAATCTTTTTGATTTTTACTCCCATTGCTCCTCCTTATTCTTGTATGTTGTCTGACAAGTTAATCTATAAATAAAGCACTGCTGAATGCAATGCCTTATTTTTTTATCTGTCCCTTCTTAAGCCTGTCTACTCCATGCTGAAGATGATCGTGCATGATTCCTCGCGCTCTTTCCGGATTTCCCGCTTTTATGGCATTGATAATCATCGTATGATAATAGATGCCATCCTGGTATCCAAATACCTGGTTCATCTTCTCATGATCTTCCAGATTTTCCTTAAATATACGGTTCATGCTCTTTTCTATAAGAGGATTATCCGTAGCTTGGCTAAGCAGCCAGTGAAATTGAAGATCCGCCTCCACAAAACGTAAGGAATCGCCTACATTGCACCGCATCTCCTCCAGTGTGTGCTCAAGCCTGCCTAACAACTCATCTCCCATATTGCGGGCTGCCAGATAACAGGCCTCCGGCTCAATGATCCGACGAAATTCAAGCACTTTTTCCATATCCTTACAATCCTCTGACGTGATCTTATATTCTTGACTGCCGCCAATATCCAGTTGATTGTCAATGAGAAATGTTCCCTTTCCATGAACACTTTCCAATGCCCCGATCCCTGTCAGTTCCTTGATGGCACTCCTGATACTGGCCCTGCTGACTCCCAATTCTGCGCAAAGCTGATTCTCTGATGGAATCTTCTCACCTATTTTCCAGGTACCGCTCCGTATCTGCTGCTTACAATACGCTATGATCTGTTCCGTGACATTGTTCCTTTGAATCATGATGAGTTCTCCATCTTGTCTGACAAGTTATCTGCCTTTATTATAATGCTTTTTGCAGAAATGTCAATACATGGTGTGGATTATTGTAATTATTCAGCCATGCGGAAATGTGGCGGGGATGAATAATTACAGATTATTTTTTATATTTTCACCCCACGGCACTCATGGGTTTCAAATGCATTTCCAAAGCATCCGTCTTCATTGTCATGAATGACCACACTGCAATCAGTAAGAACTGCACCATCTACATTTCGCAGCATAAATCCGGCTGTCTTTGTCTTTTCAATTCCCATTCCGGCTCCCGGCCTTAAATCATACTGGCCTTTGGGCCATTTTGACTTTGTGGAAAGCTCCACATCTACATGGCGCATACGTATATTGCGAACCTTATATTCCGGACCTCCGGCCATGAAAACACCATTTTCTGAGTTACATAAAATATTATCAAACAAAATATTTTCCACTATACCTGAGGGCGTCTGCTCATCCCGATTAAAGCTTGAAACAGCAATTGGCTCTCCACAGCCCCACCAACAATCCGCAAAGCGTCTTGTATCTATCCTTATATTGGAAAATGACACGTTCCGCACACTTCCGCCATCTCTTATCTGAATGGATATTCCACGGTTTGAGTCGGATATGATGCAGTCATGGACTAAGATATTTTCAAAATTTCCCGTTCCTTCTGTTCCAATTTTTACGGCTGCTGAAGTCGAAACCAACGTGCAGTCTGCAATTACCACATTTTTTGTGGAACCATATTCCATATTTCCAGCAGAGCTTTTCAGACAAATGGCATCGTCTGCACAGACGATATGGCAGCCCAATATCCTCACATTCGAGGAATGATCCGGATCTATACCGTCTGAATTCGCCACATCCAGCGGATTTAAAATGCGTATCTGCGAAATCAGCACATCCTCACATCCGGCGGGATGAAGTGTCCAAAATGGTGCATTCTGTAATGTTACATCCTTCACTGTAATATGATTACAGTGTTCCAGGTAAATCATAGTAGGCCTTGGATAAAGGTCTCCTGTTACATAATATGGGCTAACACGATGTACAAACGCATAACAGTTTCCATCTATAATACCACCTCCGCTGATTGCAATTCCATCCGCATCCTTTGCATATAAAAATGCATAAGAAGGTTTCAGCGTCACCGGCGTTCCTATCCGATCTATGCCTTCATCGCGAAGCCCGCAGTTAGGTCTAAAATACGCTGAAAGGTCTCCGGATGCTTTCAGCACTGCTCCTCTTTTTATATGCAGCTCTACATAAGGTTTTAAAATCAGGGAACCTGAGTAAAATGTTTTTCCGCTTTCTAAAATAACTCTTCCACCGCCTTCCTGGTAGCATCGATCAATTGTTTCCTGAATAGCGGCTGTATCATTGGTCATTCCATCTCCCTTTGCGCCAAACGCCAGCACATCAAAATCCATCTTTTTCTCCTTCCATTGTCCGATTCCCCAGTCCTTAAATGTGTTCCAAACGAAGTGTTTTTATTTCAAAAGGTCTCATGTTCAGAATCACCTCTCCATTTTCCTGCTGGAGCAATTTATACTCCTTCTCTGGAAGATCGGTCTGAGCCACATTCCATTTATCTGCAAACGAAATATGGATATTACCCCGTTTTCCATATGCTTCATATAACCGAACGATAACACCATTCCCATCCTCAGCGGCTTTCAGGGTCTCTGCAATCACATTTTCTTCCTGAATCTCCATAAAGGAAAATCTATATTCCTGATCTGCCTGTACCGCCTGTCCATACAGAGGACAATTCAGACGATACGCCTCCTGAACAACTTTTCCTTCTCTATAATCTCCCGTATGTGGAAACAGAGCATATGTAAACTCATGAAGCCCAACATCAGCATTAGGATTGGGAAAAATACCTGATTTCAGCAACGTTAGACGCATTATACTATCATGGATATCGTATCCATACCTACAATCGTTTAAAATAGATGTTCCATAACCCGGTTCCGCCAAATCAGCCCATTTATGTGCACAAACCTCGAACATAGCCTGATCCCATGTAGTATTTTTATGAGTTGGCCGTTCCACATTTCCAAATTGGATCTCGTAATCCGCTCGAACCGCCAGAATGTCTACCGGAAATTCCGCCTTAACCAGAAGCTGGTGCTCTTTCCAGTCCAATTTGGTTCTAAAATCAATCCGTCCTGTATGACTGTAAAAATAAATTTTTTGTTCCATCCATGAATCCATAAACTGGCGGCGAATTTGTATACAGGCCCTGTATGGCCCATTTTCTGTTACACGAAACTCCTGCGTATCATCCCAATCCCAGGATTTTGCCTCATAATAGGGATCAATATTCCATGAATCAAATTCCATCGGCTTGTCTTCAAACACACGGATACGGTTTCCCCGTTCTCCCATTTTCATGAGTTCTCTATCTTCCGTAATATCTTTGATTTGTGTAAATTCCCCCTTTACATTCAATTCTATCTCATAAAAAGGTGTACGGATGTGAATTGGATGCCCATTTTCATCCTTATCAATCACCTTCATAACCTTTTCTTTGTTCTTTTTATTCTGTTTCTTTATAATACACATACTTTTGGGCGGGATTTTCTCTAGGAGATATAACCATTTTCCATCTGCACTCTTTTGGCCGGATATTCCCTGAATCTGTGTTGAAAGCTCCAGAATTTCTGTCCGTTCAAAGCTTAACGTATTCCACAGGGCAATTCCATCTGCATTTTCTTCCTGTATTCTTGCTCCTTGCTCTTTCAGCAGCACATTCTGTGCCTTTTGAATTAATTCTCCATCTACAGTTTGTATTTCCTCATACTGACGGTCTGAATCCTCATACACATCTGCAATAGATGATCCCGGAAGAATATCATGGAACTGATTCAATAAAAGCAGTTTCCAACAATGTTCCAGTTCTGTTCTTGGATACGAGATAAGTCTGCCTGCAAGAACAGAGAAGAATTCCACATCCTGATTCAAAAATTCACATTTACGATTATTTTTTTTATTATTAGCCATAGAGGTATAAGTTCCTCTGTGATACTCCAGATATAGTTCTCCATGCCACACCGGCAGCTTACTTCTATTTAAATTTTGTTCCAAAATATGAAAAAAATCTTTTACAAAACTTTGTTTTGTCACTGGGCACCCAGGCACACCTCTGCTCAGACGCTCATCCTGTTCCAGCATCTGAGCAGTAGGACCACCCCCGCCATCTCCATACCCATAGCAAGTCAGCACATTGCGGCTTACTTCCTTGTTCTGATAGCGCTGCCAGGTTCCCTTGATCTGGCTTGGATTTTGAAGGCCATTATATGTAGTGTTAAAAGCATTCCTTCCATCTTTCTTGTTTTCCTTGTCATAGTTTTTTGTAGTGATCATATGAGTAAGAACCTGACTTCCATCAATTCCTCTCCACAAAAACGTATCATTTGGAAACTGATTGTGATCATTCCATCCCAACTTCGTTGTCATAAAATAGGGCATATGGAACTGTTTCATAATCTGAGGCAGGGCTGCACTGTACCCAAATACGTCAGGAAGCCAAAGTACCTCATTAGGCAATGCGTCTAGTTCCTCTTCAAAAAATCTTGTTCCATATATGAGGTGACGCACCAGTGATTCGCCCGAGGAAAGATTGCAGTCAGGTTCCAGCCACATTCCTCCCTCTGCTTCCCATCTTCCCTCTTTTACCTTTTGACGTATCTTTTCAAAAAGCCATGGTGCATCCTCCATAACAAACTGATAAAGCTGCGGCTGGCTGGACATAAATTTATAGGATGGATAGCGATCCATCAGATTCAGTACAGTCTGAAAACTACGTACCACTTTTTGCCGTGTCTGCCGCAAAGGCCATTTCCAGGCTACATCAATATGAGTATGTCCAATGCTGTGAACAGTTACTTCCATCCCTGCCGGATGATCATACCTGTTTTTCTTTAAATATTCCCTTGCTTCCTTTACTGATTTATAAAATGCCTCTGATTCTATTCTTCTTAAATCCAGAATATCTGCTGCAAAGCTTAGGAGATCCATTATATCCTTAAAGACTAACTCCTCACTTTCCATTAGTTCTGCCGCCTCGAAAAGCACCTTCATATCAAAATACAGATCAATGACCGGCTGATTTGGAACAGCCGTATCCAGGCGAAAGAAATCACTCTTTTTATGACCATTTGTATAGGCGTAAAAAGCGGTTTCGTATGTACTGGCTGGATTGGCACTATCTGCAAGACACATTACCTGGTGGTTCATATCCATCGTTGCCGACATATATCCATTTCTATAGGCTATAATTTGAGGATTATCCGTATTCCAAATATCATTTGCTCCAGTGCTTACTATTACATACAGCGGTTCTTCCTGTATTCCTGCTTTTCCGGGAATATCCGCCAGAAACCACTGATGCCAGTCCGTACCTCCCCAGGTCTCGTCTCGCCCAAATGTCTGCCATGCAAAATTATTTCTGTCAAATGTTTTTCCATATGTATAATTTCCCCTGGCTGTGTTAATTTTTTCCACTGGACATCTGTTTTTCCAACAATGCTCTTCAAGTTCCTTAAGAATTGCACGTATTCTGTTTGCTGTAAAATCCATCTGGCAGCCTCCAAATATATCAGATTTCTTATAAAAAAGGAGAAACAACTAAAATTTTGTTCCTCCCTTTTTTCTTCTCTTACCCCTTTATCCCCGTGGAAGCTATTCCTTCCACCAGATACTTCTGCATGGTCAGAAAAATCAGGAAGATAGGAAGCAATGACAACGTTGCCATCGCAAACATAGCCCCCCAGTCTGAACCCGCTGTTGGATCAGAGAACATTTTCAGCGCATAACTGACCGGATATTTTAATGGATCGCTTAAATATATCAGCGCCGCAAGAAAATCATCCCACCTCCACATGAATGAAAAGATTGCACTGGTAACCAGAGAAGGTTTAATCAGCGGTAAAATAATCTTTGGAAAGATACTGTAAATGCTGCATCCGTCCATTCGTGCCGCCTCATCCAGATCATATGGTATTCCTTTAATAAACTGGACATTCAGAAAAATGAAGAATCCCTGTCCAAAAAACTGCGGAACAATAATCGGAAGATAAGAACCAACCCACCCTATTTTATTGAATACAATATACTGTGGTATCATAATCATCTGAAAGGGAAGCATCATTGAAAGCAGCATACAGGCAAACCAAAATCCCTTGAGTTTAAAATCACATCTTGCAAATCCATATGCAACAACTCCAGAGGACACTACTGCGCCAATCGTAGACAGGCCAGCTATAATAAATGAATTTCGAAAAAAAAGCCCAAAGCTGTACCCGGCAAAGCCCTGCCATCCTACAGAATAATTTTCCAATGTAAATGTTTTTGGTAAAAGTCTCTGCGCTTCCTGAAATATTTCATTGGAATCCTTAAATGATCCCATAATCATCCAGATTAACGGATATATCATGACCAATGCAAACAGACAGGTCAACACATGATACACCGCTTTTAAAATGATTCTTTTTTCTTTATATCCCTGTTTCATGTACTATCATCCTTCTGAGTCGTAATATACCCAGTATTTCTGGGTTTTAAATAGGATCAGAGTTAAAATCCCTACTACCAACACCATAAACCATGCCATAGCGCAGCCATATCCCATCTTGTTATAGGTAAACGAGTTTTGATACATATATACTGTGTAGAATAGTGTCGTATCCCTTGGCTTTCCCTGTGTGATAATATAACTCTGGGTAAATGCCATAAAACCGCTGATCAGCTGATTTATAAGATTAAAGAATATTGTGGGGGTCAGCATAGGCAAAGTAATTTTGAAAAACCGTTGAATTCCTGTAGCTCCATCCACAGTAGCCGCCTCATAAAGAGAAACGGGAATTTGTTTCAGACCAGACAGGAAAATCAACATAGACGAGCCAAACTGCCAAACTGCCAAAATAATCAGCGTCCACAGTGCGGTATCTGTTCTTCCCAGCCATGCAATTTTACTTTCTATTCCAATCGTATTCAACAGAGCATTGATGACTCCATCACTGGCAAACATCCTCTTCCATAAAATAGCTACTGCAACGCTGGATCCAATGATAGACGGCAAATAAAATACCGCTCGGTAAAAACCAGACAGCTTTGTGCTCTTTACCAAAAGCATTGCTACAACCAAAGCCATGACCAGTCTCAGCGGAACTGAGAATACAACATAGTACATAGTCACCCCAAAGACTTTCCAGAATTTAGGATCTCCAGTAAACATCGTTATATAATTTCCAAACCCAATAAACTCCGGGGACTCCAAAATATTATATTTTGTAAAAGAAAATGCAAACGACAATATCATCGGCAGTGCCATAAACGACAGGAACCCGATAATAAAAGGAAGAATAAATACATAACCTGCTGCCTGAGGTGTGTTCATCCTCTGTGTCAACGTCCGTTGTCTTTTGAAGGATCTACCTTGTTTTTTCACTGCAGCACCTCCTTGATCCATCTATGTTTAAACCATTTACTGCGCTTCTTTTAAAATAGTCTGTGCCTGTGCTACAAATTCCTTTGCTGCATCCTCCGGAGTGATATCTCCATACCGTATATCCTCTACCACCGTTTTGCTCAATGCTTCAATCTCGCCCTTACCGTTTGGATCTGGTGCATCGATTGGCGTTGCAATCTCCGCCACACGGTTAATATAATCAAAAATCTTAGCAGATTTTTCATCTACCTTTGCTTTAATTGTTTCTGCAACCTCTGTGTTTATGGGAACACCTCTCTCACCTAAAAGAATCTCGTTACACTCAACACTGTTAGTAAACCAGTTGATAAATTCTGCAGCTTCTTTTTTATGCTGTGATGTTTCGGCAATAGAGAAAAACTGGCTTGGTTTTAAGTACATAGGCTGCTCTTTTGCATCAGCAGATGTTGGATACATAGATATTCCTAATTCCCGTCCTGCCACATCAGATATACTGATATACTGATTTGAGTAGGAAAAATCGTTCCAGGCTGACTGATCAATTATAGGCTTTGTTTCTACTACATCCGGATTTTTTTCTGCCAGTAAATCTGGTGCAATAGCCGCCTCAGAAACATTAAACTTTTCTACATTCTTAAAATGTTGAAGAACAGCAGAGATTTCTCCCGTATTCAACTCATCAAATAGATGGGATCCCTTTGTTCTTGCAACAAAAACCATAGAATTAATACCGCCATCATAATAGGTCTTTACACCTGTTTTCTCATAAATTTGCTCTCCCAAGTCATACAGCTGATCGATCGTAGCCTGTTCCGGTATTATAACCCCAGCTTTCTCTGCAATCTCCTTATCATAAACCATAACAGGGGCATTGCTTCCAAGACTGATGGCATAACATTTCCCATCAATAGAACCGCTCTTAATGATGCTGTCAGGAATATTAGCTGTATCAATGGTGCCATCCTCAATAAATGGCGTAAGATCTGCCAGCTGTCCACTCTTCTGATACTGGTTAATATAGCTATAATCCTGCTGAACAATATCTGGCATATTACCGCCTGCCGCCATAGCAGACAATTTATCCCAGTATCCTGACCAGTCCGTAAATTCCGCCTTAATCTCGATATTCGGATTCTGCTCCATATAGAGGTCAATGGCTTTTTTTGTCACATCATTTCTGGTTTGATTTCCCCACCAGTACAGATTCAGAGTAATTTTTTCTCCAGAAGAAGATGTTTCTCTTCCTTCATCTGATGTCTTTCCCACACCCTGATCATCTGCCCTTCCTGCCCCCATATCGGAAGAGCTGCATCCATTCAATACAGATACCGCCATAATTGCCGCTATCGCCATTGCTGCTACTTTTTTTTTCATACGATGGATCCTCCTCTATCTTAATTGATAACTTAATAATATTGATATCGTATACAAATGTAAATTTAAAAAAGCGTTTTTGACAATTAAAAAAGCGTTATTTTATCACAATATCTCTTTTTTTATTGAATAAATAAACAAATTATGGTATTTTCATCAATATAATATATATTTATACTCTATCCTTTTAAAACACCAAATAAAAAACGAAGCTTTTGCGTACTTCCCAAAAACAGAGGGGGATTTTATAAAATATGTACCGCATTAAAATATTTTTAAACAATTTGTCACTGTACAGAAAGATCATCCTGGTTATTACAATTTGTATCATCTGTATTTATTCAGTTTTTTTTCTGAGTATCCGCTATTTAATAAAAGATTATGATCGTACGATATATCAGACAAATGCATCCCTTCTAAATCATGTATCTACTTCTATTGAGTCCAGCATGAATGCCGTAGAAACTATCTCCAGCAATATTCTGACAGACACCGTAATTCAAGAAGGACTTTCTGCATTTTGCAATTCGCCAAAAGACAACCGAACTGCACTGATACGAAGAAGTTTATATAATGCATTGAATTCTTATACTTTTTACAATAAGTATATTGAGTCAGTCACACTTCTTTTCTCAAATGAAGACTATATCTGTGTGGGAAGCAGCTCAGATCTTGTCGAATTTGATCTGAACCATATCAGAAACCTGTCCAAAAAAGCCCAAGGGAAAGTTATCTGGTCACCAAAAGAGCATTCAGGAAACCAAATGGCCTGCTCACGCCAAATACGCCAGCTAAAATATCTGTCACTGGATGATCTGGCAACGCTTTGCATTGTAATTGATATGGAAAGCATGATTTCCGATGCACTTCATTCCGGTGGATATTCACCGGATAGTTCCCATTTTATCCTGTTTGCAGGTGATACGCGCATCTATCCAAAGAATCCCTACTATGATGCACTCTGCATAGATCTGATCCATTCCGTCCATGATAAAACGGATAAACAAACCGAAAATTATTACGAGATCATTTCTCTGGACGATGAGAAAAAATTTATAATTGAGGGAAAGATACCTGAACAAGACTGGAATTATCTGTATTTTCGCGACTATGACACTATTTTCTCGCAGATACAGCGTACAAAATTTACTACTTTTTCCATTTCTCTTCTGTGCTGTATTGCTGCCCTTTTGGTAATCCGAATCATAATTGGCCGTATTTTGCGGCATATCCAGTTTCTTGTACAAAAAATACGCTGTTTCGGACGCGGTGAGACAATTCCGAAAAATACCTGTTCTTACGATCATAGGTTTGATGAAATCGGTCAGCTCCACCAGAGCTTTGATCAGATGACTCAAAGTATTAAAATTTTGAGAGACGAAAATTATGATAAGCAGATTCTGCTAAAAGATACTACAATTAAAATGCTCCAGCAGCAGATCAATCCGCATTTCCTTTACAATACGCTGGATACTATGAACTGGCTGGCGCAAAAATGCGGCTCAGAAGAAATATCTACTCTGGCAAATTCCCTGGGATGTTTATTCCGCTCATCCATTTCCGATCAGAGAGATCTAATCCCTCTTTCAGAAGAACTGTCTATTTTGGACAACTATATCAGCATTCAGGAAATTCGTTTTCAGAATCGGATGACCTTCCACCTGCTGGTCTCTGACCATCTAAGGAATGTACCAGTTCCAAAACTTTGTATCCAGCCACTGGTAGAAAACGCCCTCAAATATTCTGTGGAATATACGGACCAGCCCTGCATCATTCAGGTCACCATCCGTGAATATGAAAATGACTGCCTGATTGAAGTCGCAAACACCGGGTCCCAGTTTGAAGAGGACATTCTGAACCGAATACGTAATCATGAGATCATTCCCCATGGTTCGGGGATAGGCCTGGACAATATTGATTCCCGTTTAAAACTGCTTTATGGCAGCCACTATGGACTGCATATCAGCAATAAAGACCATATGGCTACGGTAACACTAAAGATTCCAAAGGAAAAGGAGGCACTATAGTATGCTCAGACTACTAATTGTTGATGACGAACCGATCATCCGTGAAGCACTCTCTGAGATGATTGATTATATTTCACTTGGATATAAACTGATTGGAACAGCCAAGAATGGCATGGAAGCTTATGATATCATCTGTGACGAATACCCCGACGTTGTAATTACAGATATTAAAATGCCCATCTTGAATGGATTAGAACTGATTGAAAAAGCGCATAAAACCGACCAGCACATTACCTTTATCCTGTTATCCGGGTATGGAGAATTTGAATACGCACGCAAGGCCATGCAGTTTGGAGTGAAACACTATTTGCTGAAACCTACCAAAAAAGCTGAATTGATTGAAACATTAAAGACAATTTATCAAACTACACTCAAACAGGCCCTCGCCAGCCAGCAGCAGCAAAGCAGTGTTCTCCATAAGGTTCATATCCCGCTTCAGCAATGTTTTATTATGGAGGCGCTGGAGTATCCTCTGCAATTACCCTCTTTATTTCAAAAATACCAGCGTCTGGAAGTGTTTTCAGACAGTTCTCTTACTGCCTGTTTCTGTTTTTTTGTAGAAGAAAGTTATCTGTTTCCTTCCTTCACTCAAGACATACACAAAATTTTGAAGCATTTAGGGATCTGTCTGTCATTTCCTATCCTGTATGTTAAAAATACCGCGATAATAATAGCCCCATTGAATACCCTATTGCTTCAGGAGGACTTTAAGGCTGCAGTTGTGAAACTTCACTATCCCTGTCAGTCTACCTCCTTTGAAGCCAGCATCTGCCATTGTGATACCATGCATACACTTTTTTCCGAGATTATACATAAAATTTCACGTTATGAACGTATTCTCCTTGTCACAGACACCGAGCAGTATGAACTCATAAACTCTCTGACCTCACCGCAAAGACTCCAGCAGCTTACAGAGCAGTTTTACAGCCTGGATACAGAATTACAGAGGGAACATTTTCTCCACACTCTTTTTTGTGAACAGCAGGATATCCAAAGATCCAAAACCCTGGCTGTCAGCATATTTTTAAATACAAACTCTACTGCAGCCTGCTCCATTGAATCAGCCTGTGACTTTTTTAAAAAGCTATATTCCTGTTCCAGTATTTCAAAAATCTGTGAACTGCTGTGTGCCATGCTCTCTGTTTCCAGGCATAATATAACCTCTAAAAAAAGTAATATTGCACTGCTCAAGGAATATATAGAGGAGCATCTGGATTCTGAAACACTCTCACTGAAATGGCTGGCTCAAAACTATCTTTTTGTGAATGTAGGATATCTGAGTAAACAGTTTATCAAAGAAGAGGGGATGCGCTTTTCTGAATATTTAAACCAGAAACGTATCAGCGAAGCCGTCCGACTGATGTCATATTACCAAAAGGATAATATTAAATATATTGCTCAACAGGTTGGCTTTGGAAATAATCCCCAATATTTTAGCCAGGTATTTAAAAAATATACCGGCAGCACCCCAAGTGATTATCTTAATATGCTGAAACATCCATCCCAGAATTCCATACACATGGAGCCGCTGCTCCATAAATGATTGCTCATCTATTTTACAACGGCTCCTTCATGACAGATAACTGCTACTTCGTGCTCTACTCCCCCTTCCGAATCTCCACCGGAAAGTTCGTTTCATCAGAGGTTACATAAGTGACCTTCACCTTATCCCCGCTGTCAGAGGACAGGGCGCCATCCTCTATAGGGCAATTATCCTTTATAAAGCTTAATTCCCTTCCGTCCGCGGTTTCCATGGTAAAGGAGCTCATGGCGTTGGCCGTGGTGGTGCCCTCTTCCGTGATGATAGTCCATTCTTCCTGTTCCGGCAGGGCTACGACCAGATCCACATCCTCCAGGTCTCCCAGGGGATCGCCGATATAGGCGATGGCAATCTGAACGTCCGGGGCGATCTGCGTTTCTACATCGCGGATATCGCTTAAACGGATATCATAATCTTTTCCATCGTCTGCCTGAAGGGTGAAAACAGAGCCATCCTCTTCCGCCCTGGTAATCGTTCCCTGAAGCATATGGTACCGTGCGCTCTCTTTGGGAGCCTCAGTCTGATCCTGTGCAGTTTCAGTCTCAGATGGCTTTGCAGCCGGTTCTGTGGCGGTCTCTGTCTGAGACGAAGCCGTCGGCGCCGGTTCATTCTTTTTTGAGCAGGCGGAGGCAAAAAGCATCGCTGCCATCACTGCCGCCGTTGTCATATATACCTGTCTTCTCATCTTTATAGTCCTCCCGTCTTCCACCAGAAGGTGGTATTGCCGTTACAGCCTGTGACTGTATCAGGGGCGTGACTGCCCCATGTACTGATGGTATCATCCTCCGCTTGAAAATACAAGGAAATTTACTTTACAGTTTCTTAATTTTCGGAAAAAACAGACCGGCCGCACAGGCCCAGAGGACAAAACGGTGCAGGTCTGCCTGATAACGCTGATTGGATTTTACAGAATGGCCCCATACCTTCCAAGGAAGTTCTGGGTTCTCTCATTGTCTGAGGCAAATACCGCCTCCGGCGTTCCCTCCTCCACGATCACGCCTCCTGCCATGAAAATCACCCGATGGGAGATGTCCTTTGCAAATGCCATCTCATGGGTAACAATGACCATGGCGATATGGAGGTCAGCCAGGGAGCGGATGACCTTTAACACCTCTCCCGTAAGCTCTGGATCCAAAGCGGATGTGGGCTCGTCAAAAAAGAGGATCCTGGGCTTTAACGCCAGCGCCCTTGCTATGGCTACACGCTGGCACTGGCCGCCGGAAAGCTGACAGGGATAGGCATTTTCCTTGTCCTCAAGACCCATTTTCTTCAGGAGTTCCCTGGCTTCCCTGTAAACCTCATCCTTGTTTCTCTTCTGCACGCGAATAGGGGCGTCGGTGATATTTTTCAGCACGGAAAAATGGGGGAACAGGTTGAAATTCTGAAATACAAGGCCGTACTGGCTGCGAATCTCCTTTAACTCCCCTGATGCAGCATAGCTGAGAGAGCCGTTTTCATTTCCCCACACCGCCTTTTTGCCCAGATAGATAATTTCTCCCCGATCCATGGTCTCCAGCATGGTAGCGCAGCGCAGGAGGGTGGACTTGCCGGAGCCGGAGGGACCGATGATGGAAACGATCTCGCCGTCCTCTACGCTCATTGATATATCCTTTAAGACCGGAAGATCTCCAAAGGACTTTTCCACATGATTTAATTCCAAAAGCTTCATTTTCCACAAACCTCCTGTCTCTAACGGTAATAATCCAGCTTTTTCTCCAGCCATTCCATGCCGCCTGCCACAATCAGGTTAAAGATATAGTAGAACAGACCGGCCGCCACAAAGGGAATCATACTGGTCTGGGAAGCTGCCAGCGCCTTTGCAACCGAGAACATTTCCACCACGCTCAGGGTGAAGGCCAGGGACGTGTCTTTTACCAGAGTGATAACTTCGTTGGTAATGGAGGGAAGGATCCTCTTTATGACCTGCGGCAGGATGATCCTGAAAAACGTCTGTATCCGGCTGTAGCCCAGAATATAGGCTGCCTCATACTGTCCCACAGGCATGGACTGGATGCCGCTGCGGTAGATCTCTGCAAAATAGGCGGCGTAATTGACTGTAAAACCAATAAATGTAGCCCAGAGCCGGTAGCTGCTGCCTACCTTTATTCCAAAAAGGTAATAGGGGCCAAAATAAACGACCATCAGCTGGAGCATCAGGGGCGTTCCCCGCATGATGGAGATATAGACCTTGACCAGGTTCCTGATCATCCCGTTTTTTGACATACGGCCAAAGGCGACCAAAAGCCCCAGGGGCAGGGAGAATATAAGAGTCACTGCAAAGATCTGTATGCTGGTTCCCATGCCCCCTGCCAGCTGTGAGAGCATCTGGGAAAGTGTGATTTTACCCATTATTATGTACCTGCTTTCTTTGATATGTTTGTAACGGTTTAAGAAGATGCCACATTCTGAATCGTTACATATGTTTCATAGAATGTCTGCTTACCGCAGACACAAGTAAGGCGTGTTTGAAAATCTTTTCCGCTCATGGATCCAGCCATCCGTCAATATGCCTCGGAAAAACCGGTTCTATTATCCGCAGATCCCGCCATCAGCAGATGAACGGACACACCCACGGATTATATCATACACGAAACGTAAAAAATTTTCAAATACGCCTTAAGTTTCAAGCCTGCATCCCAGTATCGTTCTTCCCCCGTATCAGCAGCTGTGTGTCCGGGCAGAGCAGACGCTCTGCCGGAACACCCATGCTTTACGCAAACTATCTGCGGGACGGTTATTTCCCCACCGTAGTAACATCCTCACCAAACCACTTCTCAGAAATCGTCTTTAAGGTGCCGTCTGCAGCCATTTCCTCCAGCGCACCCTGAACCTTGTCGCGCAGCTCAGTATTGCCCTTCTTAAATCCAATGGCGTACTGCTCAGATGCCAGAGAATCATCCAGGATCTCAAAATCAGCATTTCTCTGGCTGATCTGGTATCCGGCCACAATCACATCCATGGCAATGGCATCCACTGCCCCCTGTTCCAGATCCATAAAAGCCGTGTTGTAATCCGTTGTGGTGAGAAGCTGGCCAAAGGTGGCAGTCAATTCTGGCGCTTCCTTTAACGCCGCTTCTGCAGAGGAATCCATCTGGCATTCCACCACCTTTCCTGCAAGATCCGCCTGGCTTTTAATGCCGGAATCCTTTGCCACTACAAATACCTGAGAATTCTCCATATAAGGCTTGCTCCATGTGTAACTGTCCTCACGGCCTGTCATGGTAAAGCCGTTCCAGATGCAGTCAATATTGCCGGACTCCAGCTCCATGTCCTTTGCGTCCCAGGCAATGGGCTGAGCCTTATACTCCAGGCCAAGGCGTCTTGCTGTCTCCTGTGCCAGTTCCAGGTCAAAGCCGGTGTACTCGCCGTCGTCTCCCAAAAATCCCATTGGAGGAAAATCCTGGTCAAAGCCTACCACCAGCGTTCCGCCCTCTGCCTTTGCATCCTCTGCGTCATTTTCCTTCTGGGCGGCCGTATCGGAGGCAGCCTCTGAACCTTCCGTCTTTGTCTCTGTGGATGCTGCTGCGGAGACGTTCTCCCCACCAGAGCAGGCGGTAAGTGAAAACGCCATCACAGATGCAAGTGCCGCACATAAAAATCTTTTCTTCATAATAATTATTTCCTCCTCAACCAAATGCCTCATGTCCCCTCTGCGGTTTAGGGCATTTGGGGCTTCATTCTTTTTAATACTCTACCATATTAGCACAGTAAAGCAGTTTTGTAAAGAACTTTTGTTATCACTGTTCAAAGCAGCGGAAAAACAGGTGCAAAGACAGGCGTTAAACTCGCTTATCCGCATAATTTTGCACCTGATTTCCCGCCGTTTTGAATCGTTACATTTTATTAAGAAATGGATGTCTGATCCTGATACACAACCTTCCCGCCGCAGATGGTATACCTTACCTTCCCGGTCATGGTTTTGCCCAGAAACGGAGTATTAGAGGCCTTAGAAACAAACCGGTCTGCAGTCCAGGTCTCATTTTCATTAAAGATCACAAGATCCGCAGGCGCCCCCTCATGGATACGTCCACAGTCCAGCTTATAAAGCCTTGCGGGATTTAAACTCATCTTTTTCATCAGCTCCACCAGGGTTAAATGGCCCGCTTTTACCAGGTGTTCAATGCCAAGAGAGAGGGCCGTTTCCAGGCCGATGATGCCGCTGGGCGCTTCTGTCAGAGGCTTATCCTTTTCTTCTCTGCTGTGAGGTGCATGATCGGTAGCGATCATATCGATGGTGCCGTCCTTTAAGCCGGCAATCAGCATCTGGCGATCCAGCTCCGTGCGCAGAGGAGGATTCATTTTCGCAAGAGTGCCGTACTCTAACACGGCGTTTTCCGTCAGGGTAAAATGGTGCGGCGTTACTTCCGCCCATACATCCGCTCCCAGCTTCTTTGCCAGACGAACCAGTTCTACGGAATAGCCGGAACTGATATGCTGTACATCGATCCTGGCTCCGGTTTCCAGAGCAATCATACAATCTCTTGCCACCAGAGCGTCCTCCGCAAGGGACGGTGAACCGTAAATTCCCAGCTGATCGGACACTGCGCCGTGGTTGATGCCGTTTTCCCGGATAAAGGCCTTATCTTCTTCATGGAAGCTGATGACCGTATCCAGTCTCGCCGCCTCTTCCATGGCTTTTAACACAAAGGGGCCATCCATAAGGGGAATCCCGTCATCGGTAAAACCTGCGGCCCCGGCAGCCAAAAGCCCTTCCATGTCTGTAAGTTCTTCTCCCTTAAATCCCTTTGACACAGCGGCGCAGGACAACACATGAATCCCCGTCTTTTTCCCTTCTTCCAGGATATAGCGCAGGGTCTCCTCATTGTCTGCCAGAGGCTTCGTATTTGCCATGCAGACTACGGTAGTAAAGCCGCCCTTTGCGGCTGCTGCGGCTCCTGAATGGATATCCTCTTTATAGGTCAGTCCGGGATCTCTGAAATGAACATGGACGTCTACCAGCCCCGGTGCAGTCACAAGGCCGGTTCCGTCGATCACCTGATCATAATCGGCTTCTGCCCTTCCCCCAAAGGTGTCCGGGGGGCAGATTTCTTTTATCACACCATCTTCGATCACAAGATCCGCCCTGCTGTCTGTGCCGCTGGCCGGATCTAATACCCGGCTTCCTTTAATCAGTATCATATCTGTTTTTCTTCCTTTCCTTTTGTATGGCTGCCTCACTCTCCCATGGGCCGTCTGCGGCCATTTTCACTCAAATCTCAAAACTCTCCCCACAGGAATGGATCGGGATAATCTTATCCTTATAGCCGGCCGCACAGGGCAGCTGCTTAAACCGCTCCGTCACTGCGAAGTCTCCCCAAAAATGCATGGGAAATACCGTGTCTGCTCCCACCATCCGCATAAAATCGTCCATTCCCAAATAAAAGTCATTTTCCTGTCTGGGGTCTAACAGCATGAACGCAACGTCAATGTGCACTCCTGAGATGGAATTCATCTCCCTGTGAAACCGTTGGCTCATCCGCCGGTTTTCCTCCTCCGGCTCTCCCTCCCAGACCCAGTTGTTCAGATCGCCGGCGTGAAAGATTCTCTTTCCCTCTGCCTCGATGAGAAATGCCACTCCCTCGTCTGTAGATGCAAGGGTACGGATCACCACGGGCAGGCCAACGTTTTCCATCAGAGAGAGTTCCGTCTTTGGCCCCACAAAGCAGGTTCGCTCCAGCCATGGCTTTGGCACACGTTGTTTCCATATGTCGTCTGAAAGCACATACCAGATCTTTGGGTGTTTCTCTGCCAGACGGAATATCTCCGCGGAAAAATGATCGCTGTGGCGGTGGCTGGCAAAGACGATCAGAGGCTTATCCGCCTCTATCTCAGGCACCTTCCCTTCAAAATAGTCAAACAGCAGCGCCGCCTGTTCCATTTCCACAAGGAAACTGCTGTGATGAATATAAGTTATCTTCATGGTTTCTCCTCTCTGTCAGCAAACGTAAATCCTAATACGCCAGCGGCGCACCAGGTCCCAGCGGGATTCCCAGAAGATACCAGATCACAAACAGGATGATCCACCCCATAAGGAAGCTTAAGGAATAGGGCAGCATAGTGGAAATCACGCTGCCTATTCCCGCCTTCTTATCATATTTCTGGAAGAATGCAACCGTCAGCACAAAGAAAGGCATCAGCGGCGCAATGATATTGGTGCTGGAATCCCCGATCCGGTATGCAGCCTGGGTCAGTTCAGGTGAAAATCCCAGCCGCATAAACATAGGCACAAAGATAGGCGCCATGATGGCCCATTTCGCAGAGTCTACGGCAATAAAAATATTGATGAATGCTGTGAGCAGGATAAAGCACACTAGCAGCGGAATCCCGGTAAAGCCTACGGATTCCAGAAAATTCGCCCCGGATACAGAGATTATGGTTCCCAGATTTGAATAGTTAAAGCAGGCTGTAAACTGTGCCGCAAAGAAAATCAGCACCATGAAGCTAGACAGGCCGCTGATCGTCTTATTCATAAGGGCAATGATATCCTTATCCTTCTTTATAACACCGGCTCCGATTCCATATGCAATGCCGGGGAGCAGAAACAAAAGCATCATAAAGAAGATAATACCGCTCATAAAAGGCGAGCTTAAAAAGCCATGGGTCTGCGGGTCTCTAAGCAGACCGTTTTCAGGCACTACCAGGAAGGCCATAAAGACAACATATACAAGCGCCGTAATGCCGGCCCAGCGCATCCCCCGTTTCTCGTTGTCTCCAATATCCTGCACTGCCTCCGAAAGATCGGGGACATAGGGCGCAAGCCGCGGCTCAACAATCTTATCCGTTACAAAGGTTCCAATCGCTGTGATCAGAAAGGTGGACGCCACCATAAAATACCAGTTGCACACAGGAAGCACCTGATAGCCTGGATCGATCATCTGCGCCGCCTGGGTTGACATTCCCGCAAACATCGGATCATTTGTGCCGATAAGAAGATTGGCGCTCCAGCCGCCCGATACACCCGCAAAGGCTGCCGCCAGCCCTGCAATGGGATGGCGTCCAAAGGCCATGAAAAGAACGGCTCCCAAAGGCACCAGAACCACATAGCCCGTGGATGAGGCGATATTGGACATGATTCCCAAAAATACAACCACTGACGTTACAAACATTTTTGGCGTAGAAGCCGCAACCTTCCGCAAAAGGGCGGACATAAAGCCTGTACCGTCCGCAACGCCGACACCGATCATGATGGTAAATACCGTTCCCAACGCAAAGAAACTGGTAAAGTTGTTCACCACGGTGGTTACCATGTGGCGGATGCTGTCAGGCGCCAGCAGGCTGACTGCCGCTACGGTTTTCGGAGTGATCTGCCCGCTTGCGCTGTCCAGATAATCATAGGTGACTGTGACGCCGAAGGCAGCGCAGACGGCAGACAGAAGGATCACTGCCACCGTAAGGATAAAAAAGATCGTTGCAGGATCAGGCAGACTGTTGCCCACGCGCTCTACCGTATCCAGCGCCCGGATCACAAACCCCGTTTTCTTTTTTTCTGTTCTCATTATTTTCCCTCCTTGTAGTTTGTACAGAGGCTGACTTTCCCTTTGCCCCTCCTCCGCAAAAAACGCGGAATGCGTTCTCTACAAGACTACCTCAACACACATTCCGCGTCAACCTGATTTTAGACAAAACCTGTTTATTTTTCTGGTCTTTTTGCCGTTTTCTTTGTATAATACTTATAGCGTCCGGCCGTTTTTATACGGCCTGCCATTTACATTTTATTACCGATAAGGAAGGGATCCTATGAACCTGCAGCAGCTTTATTATTTCCGCAAGCTTGCGGAAGTACAGCACTATACAGAGGCGGCAAAATCTCTCTACATCACACAGCCCAGCTTAAGCGACTCCATCGCGTCTCTGGAAAAGGAACTTTCTGTAACCCTCTTTCAAAAGAAAGGCCGCAACGTCCAGCTGACCAAATGCGGGGAGGAATTTTATCAGTATGTAAGCCAGGCCCTGGGAATCCTGGAGCACGGCATTGCAGTTATCAAGGACCGGTCCGGCTCTATAAACGGCACCATTGATATCGGCTGTATTCCCACTCTTTTGGGCGATTTTCTTCCCAACGCCCTGGATCTGTACCGGGAAAGGAATCCCGGCACTACCTTTAATGTGTTCCATGAAATGTCTATCTCCGTGGCAGAGGGCGTTTCCGCCGGAACCTTTGACCTTGGCTTTTGCTCCATGGTGGAAAAGAAGGACGATCTTGTGTTTATCCCCATTACCTATCAGGAACTGATCGTCATTGTTCAGAAGGAACATCCCCTTGCGTGCAAAGACTCCATCCAGCTTTCTGATTTAAAGGATTACACCCTGACTACCTACCGCGACACCATTCCCATCGGAAAGACCATCCGCGTCCTTTTAAAGGAAAAAGGCGTAGATGCGGCCTACTCCTATGATGATGAGATTTCCATTGCAGGGCGGATATCCAAATCCGGCAGAGCCGCTATCGTGGCGGACACGCCTTTTTTAAAGCAGTTTGATAACCTGAAAAAGATCCGTCTGACGGATGTGCCGAAGGATACCCGCATGATCTACATGGTCTACAGCAAAAAGAACTTTATCACCTCCGCTGTGGAGGCGTTTGCGAATTTCATGGTGGCAAACTGTCTTAATCTGCCGCAGTAAGCGATTAAAAAGTCAGTCCCAGGGTGGCAAGCACTGCCACTAAAAGTCCGGCCGCAAAGCAGGGAAGCGTGGTTCCCAAAAGGATGTGCTTATAGCTGTCCTTAAACCGGCAGCCGCAGATGGACATGGTTAGAATGGCTACCGAGGGATTAGGAAGCTTATTTAAGACGAGAGCCGCCTCTGTCACTATGCGGTGAAATGCCTCTGGCTGAATCCCCATTTCAATAAAAGCTCTGGCAAAGCTTTCCATAAAGATAGTTTCTCCTGAGATTGCCGAGCCCGTCAGGCCTGTCAGTACCGTGGTGCCGAAAAAAGCCTTAAGATACATGGGCATATTCAGATTCAGCACAGCCTCCTGCAGCTGCTGGAACACGGGCGATGCTCCCAGAACCCGTGAAAGTCCCATAACAGCACCTACGGTCAGCATGGAATTTAAGCCGGAGGAACTGCCTGTCTTTATGGAATTTTTTATGTTCTTTACCCGTTTAAACTGAGTAGCTGTAATCAGCAGGATCCCGATAAGCAGGGAAAAAAGGATACTGATTGAGGTTCCCCAGCCGGAGGTGGCCACTACTGCTCCCAGTACCACCGCAAACGGCAGGATGGAAAGTGCAAAGCCCGGAAGGCTCTCGTCAGATGCAATGCCGCTCTCATCGGAATACATGGCAAGCAGCTGCTCCTGCGTATACTGTTTCCTGCTCTGCTTCTGCGCATAGTTAAAGTACAGGAAATAACAGGCTGCCGCGACGGCGGTAAAAATAAAGGACAGAACCGGCGCGGATCCAAGAGATGTGTTTAAATAATTACCGGGAAGAACATTGCACACATCCAGAGAATAGGCAAATCCGTTGCCACAGGCTCCTCCTCCCAGAATCAGGAAGGGAAGCACCCGACGGTCCATTTTGTTCTGATAGAGCAGATTATCAGCGATAGGATACATCACAAACACCATAATATAGCCGTTGATTCCTAACAGTGTGATGAAAAAACAGCAGATCAGTATTACGGCTCCCACCATTTTCGCTCCCAGCTTCTGCGTCAGCGTTTTTGCAATTCTGGTAGCCAGCCCGGCTTCTAAGACCAGCTGCCCGAACACGCCTCCAAGCCCCAGGATCAGAAACCAGGAGGCCACAAACTCTCCGATTCCGCCGGAATAAGTGGTAAGAAATCCCTCCCAGATATTCAGCCCGCTTGTCACAAGGATCACCGCTGCCGTTACTACAGTGGCTGTAATCATATCAATCCCCCGTATGATCATGTACACCAGCAGCGCAATCGCCAATATAAAACCTATGGTTGCTGTCATTTTGTAACTCCTCCTGTTTCATTCTATTCCCCAAATAAGCTCCTACACTGGCTTTTTCCCCCCGGACTGCCAGTGAGCAGTCATCTTGTCCAGAGGCATTTCTATAAGCCCTGCCTCAGGATCATACACATATACGATAAATCCCCGCTTGCAGCGGAATACGCACTCCAGGCAGGGATCTTCATCACAGTAGCAGAACGCGTCCGTATCCGCCAGCGCAAAGGCCAGCGGCGGCCTTTTTGTATCTGATACGTATTTTAAATATCCGCCTGTAAAGGTCTTTAGATAGACCCACTCCGGGCGGCGGCCATAGGGTTTTGATTTCCAGGAAACCCGAACCGTATTGTCATTATAGCCTCCTGTGATCTCATAAGACACTGCCATAATATCCGCTGCACTGGCGGCAGGCGTTGGAATCAGGCGCTCTGCCATATGGCCGCAGCACTGTATCTGCTTGTTTTCCAGATCTTTCCCCCCGGTGACCGGATAAAGAGCCTTACAGGCCGGACAGCGGTAAAATGCCACCTCCGGACACTGGTCTGCCGGGGGCTTTCTGGTGTCCTTACACCTTCTTGGGCTAAATTCCTGCTCCATTTTCCTCACCTTCTTCCAGGATATTCCTCTCTGTCTCCTACTTTAAACGCCGTTCCAGTTCTTCCTTCAGCAGATATTTTTTTACTTTGCCGCTTCCCGTATGGGGGATCCTGCCGATCAGTTCCAGACGCTCCGGCCAGAAACGCTTTGGCACCCGCTTTTCTTTGAGGTAGGAAATGACATCTTCCAGACACAGCTTCTGTGTTCCGGGACAGGGAACCGCAAAAGCGCAGATGCGCTCTCCCAGACGGTCGTCCGGCATTCCGATAATAGCATGGTCGCCCATTCCGGGGCAGCCCTCCAGGGCATCGTTGATCTCATTGGTGTTGAGATTTTCTCCTCCGCGGACGATCATATCCTTTTTGCGTCCAATGATGCGGATATTCTGATTTTCATCCATGACGCAGAGGTCTCCGCTGTGAAACCATCCCTCGTCATCCAGAACGCCGTCTGTGGTAGCCCGGTCCTTTAAATACCCCACAAATACATTGGGGCCTCTGGACCATTCTTCCCCCGGCGTTTTGCAGGGAACATCCTTTCCATTTTCATCCACCACGCGAATCTCCACCCCCTCCACCGCGCGTCCGGAAGAGGCTCCTCCCAGCTTCAGCGCCTCACAGGGGCGTACAAAGGCGTGTGGAACACTTTCTGTGGAGCCGTACACCTCGCAGAGACAGATCCCGTAAGCTTCCGCCCGCTGCACCAGGTATCCCGGCACCGGCGCTCCTCCGCAGAGATAGAACTTAAGCCAGGGAAGGCTGCCCCCGTTTTGTTCCAGTTCACGGAGAATATCGTAGATAAAGGGGGTGGCTCCCATGGAGTAAGTGGCCTTTTCCCGGTTCATCAGATCAATGGCAGCGCGGCACTGGTATTTCTGCTGTAAAATAACCCTGGCTCCCAAAAGCATGGGCGCGATGATGGCGTGGTGAAATCCGGTGGCATGGTGCAGGGGAGCAGGCATAAAAATGGCATCATCCTTTGTGAGATTTAGCTCCCGGTTAAAGGTTTCCTCGCTGTAACGCACATTGTCATGGGTCAAAAGAACGCCTTTGGTGCCTCCTGTAGTCCCTGATGTGCAGAGAATCACTGCCATGTCCTGGCCAGTCCGTCCGCGGACGCACTGCTCCTTTGCAAGAGGCTCATAGGTTTCCAGTATCCGGCGCAGCAGCAGAGTATCCGTCTGTGCAGGCTTTGCATCATCCAAGAGCACGATTCCCCTGAGTCTGGGCAGTTTTTCCTTCACCGACAAAATACGCCTTTCATAATCCGTCTTGTGGAAAAACGTAGGGCCGAAATAGCATTTTGACTCCGTAGCCTCCAGAGCACGGATCAGTTCTTTTTCCTCATAGCACATGGCAACGGGATGAGCCACTGCTCCCACCTTGAAGCAGGCAATGGTAATCATGGCAAACTCGCTCCAGATGGGGAGCTGATAGGAGACAACGTCCTGAGAACAGACCCCAAGAGATCGGAGATAGGAAGCCACACGGCCGGCGGCCTCATCCATTTCCCTGTATGTATACCGGTATCCCCGGTCATCTGCCACGTATTCCCGGTCCGGGTACTGACTCAGAGTCTGCTCCCAGCAGTCTAACAGCGTCTGATTCGTCCAGTATCCCTTTTCCAGATACAGCTCTCTCTGTTTTGGATTTACTTTCCTCTCTTCAAACATAACCTGTCTCCTCTGTCTGTTCCCGGCCCGGAGCGAAACGGGCGGCTTTTCTCTGCCTGGATGCGCCCTTTATCAGCCCTGTTTTCTTGCCTTTAATTCTTTTACCAGAGCCGGTACAATCTCAAAAACATCTCCTACAATACCGTAATCCGCCACCTCAAAGATCGGCGCCGTCTCATCCTTATTGATGGCTACAATGGTGCCAGAGCCGCTCATTCCGGCTACGTGCTGCACTGCCCCGGAGATGGCGCAGGCAAAATAGATCTTGGGAGTGACTGTGGAGCCCGTTTGCCCCACCTGCCGGCTCTGGGGCATCCAGCCGGCGTCTACCGCTGCCCTGGAGCACCCCACAGTTCCCCCAAGGACGTCCGCAAGTTCCCGGAGGACAGCAAAATTTTCCTTACTCTTCATACCCCGGCCGCCGGATACAATGACCTCTGCCTCGTCCAGGCGCATATCGTTCTCCTCGCAGGCCTTAATAAATTCAAGGACTCTGGTACGGATCTGGCTTTCCGGCGTATGAATGTCCTCCTCTATGATCTCCGGCCGGTTGTTTTCTCTTCTCTCCGGCTTTTTAAATGCGCCGGGGCGGCAGGTGCCCATCTGGGGACGGGTATCTGCGCAGAGGATCTGAGCGTACAGGTTTCCGCCAAATGCGGGGCGCTCCCAGATCACATTTTGGGTCTCCTCATCTACACTTAAGGCAGTGCAGTCCGCCGTCAGACCTGTGTGCAGGCTTACCGCGATCTTAGAGCCCAGATCTCTTCCGTTCACCGTAGCTCCTACCAGGATCGTGTTGGGCTTATAGGTTTCGCAGAGTTTTAAAAATACATGGCCGTAGGCGTCTGCAGAGTAATTTTCATACTCATCGCCCTTCACCACATAGATCCGGTCTGCTCCGTAAGCGGCGGACTCTTTTACAGCCGCCTCCGTCTCTTTTCCGATCACTACGGCGCACAGCCTCTGCTTTAACCCGTCTGCCAGCTTTCTTCCCTGGCCCAAAAGCTCCAGGCCAACGCTTTTTGGCTGACCCTGGAAACACTCGATAAATACCCATACGTCTCTGTATGTATCAAAACTCATCGTTCCAACCTCCTCCAGCCGTCAGGCGGCTGTCTCTCTTTCTCCGCACTCTGTTCTTACAGTATCTTTGCCTCTGTGAGCATATCGATCAGGCGGTCCGCCGTCTCCTTTGGACTTGCACCCCCGATGCTTACGCAGTTTGCGGTTCTCTTTGGGGTGAATGTTGCCTTTACACGGGTGGGAGAACCCTTTAAGCCCATTTTAGCTGTGTCTGCATTCGGAAGGTCTGCCAGAGTGATCTGGCCGATCTCTGTTCTAAAGGAACGCATAACACCTTTTACAGTGGCGTAGCGGGGCTTATTGCTCTCCTTGGTAGCTGTACAGAGTACCGGAAACTGTGTTTCCACTACCTCTATTCCCTCTTCCACCTGACGTCTGGCGATGACCTTATCTCCTTCCACTTTAAGGCTCAGCACATAAGTCAGACGGGTAGCTCCCAGATGCTCCGCAATGCTGGGAGCGGTCTGTCCCGTATCTCCGTCAATGGCCTGTTTTCCGCCCAGGATTATGTCATAGGATCCAAGCTTTTTAATGGCCTCTGACAGGATATAGCTGGTCGCATATGTATCGGAACCTCCGAAAGCGCGGTCTGTTACCAGATACGCTTCATCCGCTCCCATGGCCAGCGCCTCCCTGAGCACCTCCTTTGCCTGGGGCGGCCCCATGGAAATTACAGTTACCTTTCCGCCGTACTGGTCCTTAAGCTGAAGGCCAGTTTCCAGCGCATTTTTATCAAAGGGATTCATAATGCTTGGCACACCCGTACGGATCAGCGTATTTTTCACCGGATCGATCCGTATCTCCGTGGTATCCGGCACCTGTTTGATGCAGACAACGATATTCATCTTCATTCCTCCTGCTCTTATTTGTATTCTTTGTTCAGTACATTGGCTATGGTCAGTCTCTGGATCTGATTGGCTCCTTCAAAGATCTGGAACACCTTCACATCCCGCATCAGCTTCTCCACCGGATACTCCCTGCTGTAGCCGTAGCCTCCAAATATCTGTACTGCGTTGGAGGTAACCTCCTGGGCGCAGTCAGATACAAAGGTCTTGCAGATGGAGCCTTCCTTCTGCACCATAATGCCTGCATCCATCATCTTCATGGTGTTGTTCACCAGACACCGGGATGCCTCGATCTTGATCGCCATATCCGCTAACATCTGCTGTACCATCTGGAACTTGATGATCGGCGTATTAAACTGCTTTCTCTCCTTGGCATACTTTACGGATTCATCCAGAGCGCGCTGCATGATGCCTACTGCCAGCGTTGCCACAAAGGCCCTGGACAGGTTTAAAGCATTCAGAGCCAGCTTAAAGCCGCTTCCCTCCGGACCCACCATGGCAGAAGCTTTTACACGGACATTTTCAAAAATAAGATCCGTGGTATTAGAGAGGCGCAGGCCCATCTTATTCTCGTGGGCTCCGACGGTTACGCCGGGAGCATCCGCGTCAATGATAAAGGCAGAAATTCCTTTGTGGCCTGCCGTCGGGTCGGTCTTAAAGAAACCTACAAACACGCTGGCTACCGCTCCATTGGTGATAAAGGTCTTGGTTCCGTTTAAAATATATTCGTCGCCGTCCTTAACCGCCGTGGCCCTCATGGCCGCAGGATCAGAGCCTGCGTTTGGCTCTGTGAGGGCAAAGCCTGCAAATGCTCCCGGAGCCACCTTGTTGGCAAAATACTTCCCCTGCTCCCTGGTTCCTGCCAGGATCACATTCCGCAGGGCCACAAAAGATGTTACAAAAGTGATGGCATAGCCTGCATCCACCTTTGCCAGCTCCTCAAAGATCATGGCTGTAGTCTCATAGCTCAGTCCCGCTCCGCCGTATTCTGCCGGAACCTCCAGCATATGCAGACCCATATCAAATCCCCATTTATACAGTTCTTTGGGGCATTCTCCCTTTTCATCGGCATCCTTTACATAAGGCTTTATCTCATTTTCCGCCATCTCTTTTACCAAAGCGATCAGCGCTTTCTGTTCTTCGGTATACATTAAGCTCATGTCTGTATCACCTTCCCCTTTCCTGGCTGTCCGTTCCTTCTACGTCGACGGCAGCATATTCACAGTTTTTTCAGTTTCGTCTCTCCCGTGGCCGCACCGGAGGCAATGGCCTGGCGGATCTGCTCTTTTGTATATCCCATCTGCTCCATCAGTTCTATGGTATGGGCACCCTGGGAACCGCCGCTTACATACTCCGGCTCTCCCATGCTCTTAAACCGGATGGGATTGGTTGGCATAAAACGTTCCCCGGAAGGATAGGGGATCTTTGCCAGGATGTGGTTGGCCGCCGCCTGCTCATCCCGGTAAATATCCTCCGGCTCCATGCAGGCCTCGCAGGGCATATCGCTGGCTTTCAGGCGTTCCATCAGCTCTTCCCTGGTAAATCGGGCGATGGCACGGTCTAAGGCAGCCACCACCTCACCGTTTAAGCCGTTTGCATTGATATCCTCGCAGCGACGGTATTTCTCTCTGGCCTCAGGGGTAAGCATTTCCGGCGCGTCAAGCACGGTAAACATCTTTTCGTAATCCCGGTCATATTCCGGGCAGCAGATGCATACCCACTTGCCGTCTCTGGTGCGGAATACGTCATTAAATGGATTGACCACCTCCGTACGGTTCTTTGGATACTGGTTTCCGTACTGGGCGGAAATAAGACCGGTGCTTAAGGCGTAGACGGCCGCATGGTGGAGGCTCACCGTTACCTTGTCTCCCATCCCGGTCTTTTCCCTGCCGTAAAGGGCTGCGCAGATGCCGGAGGCCAGCGCCAGAGATACCTGGAAATCCCCAAAACCGTTGGTTGGGATCATGGGGGCGTCGCCCCGGTTGACTGTGGTGCCGAATACGCCTCCCCTTGCCATATAGCAGGTGACATCAAAGCCCGCCGTATCCTTTTCCGGCCCGTTTTCACCGTATCCCAGAACCTGAGCAAAAATTAGTCTGGGGAATTTTTCTTTTAATGTGTCGTAATCCAGTCCCAGCTTCACCAGGGACTTTGTTCTGGTATTGGTTACAAAAACATCTGCCTGGGACAAAAGCTTATAGGCGATCTCCTGTCCCATGGGATCCTTTAAATTCAGGGTAATGAATTTTTTATTAAGATTGGCTACGTCAAAGGCCAGATTTTCTTCATCGCTGTAGGGCATATTGAAAACAGCTCCCTGTGTTCTGGCCGGATCGCCTTTGGCTGACTCGATCTTTACACAGTCAGCCCCCCACTCTCCCAGCACCCTCACGGTAGTAGGCGCTGCCAGGTAAGTCGTCAGATCCACTACCTTTACACCCTCTAATGGTCTCATGCTCTCATCCTTCCTTTCCTGCTTTTTGCACTCTTTTTCCTGCTCCGTTCTCACCGTCTGTCCGGCCCGTGACCATGGCTATATCACAGGATGAGAACAGGGCCATCCAGTCCAGGGATGAACCGGATGGCCCTGCAGGTCAGCTGCCTGTGTCACGCTTCCCGGTCAGGCGGCTGGATCACAGAACATATTCCATATGTGCGCCATGCTTAATGGTGTTTCTGGAAATAGTGATTCTCTGAACGGTAGGAGCACCCTCCTCCAGCCACATTGCACGGCAGTCGCGGTACAGTCTCTCAACGGGGCCGTACTTGCAGTCCTCAAAGTATCCTACTCCTCCAAAGATCTCCAGCATCTCATCGCTGACCTTCCTTGTGGTGTCAATACTGAACAGCTTGCACATTGCAGCCTTTTCCTCAATGTATTCGCCGGTTGGGTTTTCCATATATGCCTTAGCAAAATCGTAAACCATGCAGCGCAGCGCGTGTACCATCATGGACATATCCGCGATCTTTACACGGATGGCCTGACGGGTGCCGATAGGCTTTCCGAAGGTCACACGGTCATTGGCATATGCCAGAGACAGCTCCAGCATCCTCTGAGCCATTCCCAGGTTGCTGGCTGCGATATGGGCGCGGGATACGGATAAGGAATGCATGGCGATCTCAAGTCCCTGCCCTTCTCTGCCTAAGAGATACTTCTTGTCGATCCGGCAGTCGGTGAATTTTAATTCTCCATGGCCGGCTCCGCGGCATCCCATCATATGAGGCATATTGATGACCTCAAAGCCGGGAGCATCCATGGGAACAAAGAACGCGGAAAGGCGATCATCCTTGTCGGAATCAGGATTGGTCACTGCGATCACATAAGCAAATTCGCAGCAGTCTGTGTGGGAAATCAGCGTCTTTTCTCCGTTCAGGACATAGCTGTCGCCATCCTTTACAGCCATGGTATGTAAGTCAGCGCCGGTTCCTCCCGTTGCCTCGGTTAATGCAAAGCAGGTAAATACTTCCTTGTCCTGGAATTTTGACATATACTCTGCCTTTAACTCAGGGCTGCCGTAATCGTCCAGGATTCTCCAGTTTAAGTCCATGGCATAGTGCAGATGCATTCTCATGCCGCCCGGCCCTCTGGAAAACTCCTCCTGTACCTGCAAGATCTCCAGTTCATTTAAGCCCCAGCCGCCGTACTCCTCAGGCAGGGAACAGCGGTATAAATTGTTCTCAATCGCCAGATCGTAGAATTCCTGCGGAAATTTGTTGGTCACTTCTACCTCTTTCTGAATCTCCTCAAGAGGCCCTTCTGCCAGCTCGCGGATCTGCTTTAAGTAAGCCTGAAACTCTTCCTTCGTTAATTTGCTCATCACATATCCTCCTTATACTTTAAACTGCTATTTTTTTAACAATCTTTATGATGTTATTATATCGTTAAGCACGCCAAATATCCAATCGGCTGTACCCCATGGTTTTCCTCCGATCAATCGTTAAAATCTATGGATCATTTTTTCAGTTGTAAATGGATTTTTCCGGTGATATATTGTATTTTGAGATATTTTTAACAAACAGAGATCACACCTTAGAACCTGAGGCGATATTTTCCTGAATTTTGACAGAACAGAAAGGGGAATGCTTTTTGATTACAAGACCTGAAATCATGGAAGGGCTCCGGCGGCATATACAGCCGATCGGAGGACAGGAACATTTAAAAATCATAGAAGTGGAGCCGGGACACGTCCGGCTTTCATTAGAACTTACTTCCGAAGCTTTGAATCTGTACGGCAGTGCCCACGGAGGCTTTCTTTTCTCTCTGTGCGACATTGCTGCAGGGATGGCGGTCTACGCATATGAGACAGCCAACGTAACCCAGTCTGCGGATATTCATTTTGTGAAGGGCGTCCGTTCCGGCACAGTTTATGTGGAAGCGACAGCTGTCCACAAGGGAAAAAAGACCGTGGTAAGCCAGGTAAATATTACCGATGAGCATGGGGCTCTGATCACCACCGGCACCTTTACCATGTTTTTAGGGGCCGCGCTGTAGCGCGGCCCCTGCCCTCTCTTTTCTATGGCCTGTTTTCCAGAAGCTTTCTTACTCCCGTCTCCTGCTCATCAAAGAGCAGTTCTTTATTATAGTGATAATACCGTTCACACTCATACTCCTGCAGAAACTCCACGCTGAAAGCCCCGGTATTTAACGTTGTTATAAAAATAACCATTTCCTGTCCGTTTCCAAAGGCAGCCTCCATAAAATCAAAGGCGTGCTCCAAGGCCTGTCCGTCGCCTTTTTTCTGCTCCTCATATCGGTCGCTGCGCTCCATAAACTGCTCTCTGATCCAGTTCCAGGCAGCTTCTTTCTGATCCAGGGACCGGCTTTTAAGTTCCTGCACCCAGGACTCCAGCTGTGCCGTCACCTTCCGGTACCGTCTGTCCTCCCCACGATCCGAAAGTCCGCTCTCCCGCCTGTGTTTCCTTGTCAGTTCCATTTCACCGGCCATGCAGATAAGGCGCACAGCAGGCTCTGCCTCTCCCGGACGGTCCAGTTCCTGCTTAAACCCTTTCAGCTGTGCCATAAGAAGTTCCATCTCCGCCTTATCTGCATATAACGCCTTAAAACGGTCTGTCAGCTTTGCAAGCAGCAGATCTGTCACGCTTAAACGCTCGTCAAAGGCCGCCCGCTCCAGCTTACTGCAGACCTCCTCGCGGATCACGCCCTGTAAGATCTCCTCCACCTGATATTCGTTCTGATACTTGTAATACAGCTCCAGATAATTGGCAAAGTCCTTGGAAATCTTCGGATGCTGGATATACTGCCCCACCACCTCGCGATCCGCCCGCTTATCCAGCCTTTCATAGACCGTGATCAGCTGGGACAGATCCTCCCAGCCTCTTGGAGTGGCAAACCGTTTTCCGTCTACCGTTGTTTCCACCTGGCAGAAATACTGGGGCCGGATATCAAGATACGACAGTATGGCCGGGTGGATGTTCTGCCGGTACGCATACTCCTTCCACACCTTAAAATCCGGCTCTACCGTGATCTTTTTGATGCGGTCCAGGGTCACTACGTCAAACTCCCGGACGGATTTATTGTATTCCGGCGGATTTCCCGCGGCTGCGATGATCCAGCCTTCCGGCACCTTATGGCTGCCGAAGGTCTTGCACTGCAGAAACTGCAGCATGGCGGGAGCCAGGGTCTCGGACACACAGTTGATCTCATCGATAAACAGAATCCCCTCTTTAAGCCCCGTATCCCGGATCCGGTCGTAAACCGACGCCACGATCTCGCTCATGGTATACTCTGTTACCGCATATTCCTTCCCTCCATAGACCTTATGTTCAATAAACGGCAGACCCACGGCGCTCTGTCTTGTATGATGAGTAATGGTATAGGCCACCAGGCCCAGCTCACATTCCCTGGCAATCTGCTCCATGATCTGTGTCTTTCCCACTCCCGGCGGCCCGATCAAAAGCACCGGTCTCTGCCGGATGGAGGGGATCATATATTCTCCGCAGTCATCCTTTAAAAGGTAGGCCGCAATGGTATCCTTTATCTCTTCCTTGGCGCGCTTAATATTCACTCTTCGTCCTTCTTTCTGTCTGAAAATACCCCCGGGATCTCCATAAGCTGTTCCTCCTCCAGCACTATTTTCATGGCCCAGGCCGGCACGGACGCATCGGAAAACATATCCTCGATAAATACAAAGGCCGTGTCATAGGGCGGAGCCTGAACCGGATAAATGCCTTTTCCATCGGTAAAATAGATCAGCCCCCGCAGCCGGTCTGTCTCCCCCTTTGCCCGAAGCTCATTTACATATTCAAAGGCCGGCCGAAAATCCGTCCCTCCAAAGCCCATGACCTGAAACCGGTCCATATAGGCCTTTAAATCCTCTGCACTCTCTATGACCACATCTGCCTGTACCCTATCATCGCACTGTAAAATGTGGATTCGTATCTTACGAAAATAGGTCTCTGACTCAGAAAGCACATCATACGTCTCTTCTAAAAACCGGCGCACCAGCTCTCCGGAGCAGGACATACTGGTGTCAATGACAATGACAAAATTTTCAATCCGGAAAACCTCCTTGGATTCCAGCGGCTCCATAAGAGGCATATTTCCGTAAAGAGACATTCCATAGGTGTAAAATATAGGATCGAAGGAATCAGGATCCACCTCAATCTCCTCTTTTAGTACGGAAAAACGCCGGAGAAACTGACGGTAATCATACCGTTCTCTGTTCTCTACCCGCAGCATATCCTTAAGACCTTCATCCCCTCTTGATTCATCTTTGGAGCCCATAGTCTCCATCTGGGTCTGCATTTTCTCCCGGTTATCGTTCCACTGGTTCTGCCTGGTAACAGCCTGACGCGGATCCTCCTCCTGTTCCCAGAGATCATGGTCGTCCACCTTAAATTCCGCCCGCAGCTGGTCCAAACGGCGGGCCGGCAGCTCCATATGCGCCAGCGCCCGGAAGATGCGCTCGGCTGTAAGGACGGATCCCGAACCGCCGGATGTATGTTCCCCTTCTTCCATATACCGTTTTAATCTCAGATACGTCTCCCGGCGCAGAGGACTCTGGGGCACATGAACGCATTTCTGGTACAGGCCGTCGATCAGCGCCTCCATGGCAATATCGCAGGACAGATCCCATAATGTCTTATCCCGTCCCTTTCTCGTATACATATGGCAGAACAGGCAGTGAAATACCATGTGCAGATAGGCGCGGTTTACCACCGTCCTCCCCTTTCGGTAAAACTCTAACAGGGCATCCGGCCCGTAAAATATAACCGCACCGTCCACTGCCAGGCCATTTCTTCCCCAGTCCGCCTCAAACCCCAGGCTGCTGAGAGGAATATCCAGGAAATGCATATTGACGTACAGCTCGCTTCTGGCCTGGTAAAAGATCCTGGTACAGATCCCAACCGTATCCAGTTCCTGCAGCTGACGCTCTCTTACCGGATCTGTCATAATCCGCCATCCCTGGCGTCGCCCTTGGTCTGCTGCCGCGAGGGGTCTGTCTCCTGCCCGGTCATCATCCGATGCTCCTGGCACAGCTCCTCATACAGCTTATAAAAGCTCCACCCGCAGTTATGCTCTGTCACAATGGCCTTTAATGCAATCTTAGGAACTCCGGCTCTTCTTAACTGATATAACAGGGTATCGATCCTGCTGCCTGAAAACCCTTTCATTACCAGCATCTGCTCCGGGATCACCGGAAACGGCTCCTGTCTTTCTTCCTGCTCCTCAAAGCCGGGCATACCAGCCAGATATCCTACGGTTTCCATCACCTGATCCGGCCTTACATTGCGGATCCGTACGCCCATGCGCACCAGAACGCTTTTCATCATCATTACATTCTTTTTCATTTCGGGATCCTCTGCCCCGTAGTATAATACAAGCTCCATGATACGTTCCTTTCCTCTTTCAGTTCTGATATACACGCCCAAAACGCACCTGACTCCTATTGAAACAGCTGGGCGCTGTCAAGCATCAGAGTAAAGGGGCCGTCGTTTAAAAGCTCCACCTTCATATCCGCGCCGAACCTTCCCCTTTCCACCACATCCGCCTGCTCTTGGCATCTGGCCAGAAAATGCTCATACAGCGCTTCTGCCATCTGAGGCGCTCCGGCCTTTACAAAGCTTGGACGGTTGCCCTTGCGGCAGTCGGCATAAAGGGTAAACTGACTGACAACAAGGAGCTCTCCCCCTACATCCGCCAGGCTTAGATTGGTCTTTCCATTTTCATCCTCGAAAATGCGCAGGCGGCAGATCTTGTCCGCCAGCTTTTCCGTAATTTCCCTGGTATCTCCGTCCTCCGCTCCCAGAAGGATCAAAAGTCCTTTTCCAATTTTCCCTAAAACCTCTCCGTCCACTGTCACGCTTGCCTGCATCACTCTCTGTACGACCGCTCTCATCGTTTCTTTCCTCCTGTCCTGCGTATTATCAAAATATTTGTAAATTATCCATGTTTCAGTCCCATTTTCAGGAACTCCAGCAGGTTCTTAGCCCCCGGATCCCCATACAGCACCTCTCTGGCCCTTGCAGGATAATCGGTAATAATATTATCCACTCCCAGAAGGCGCATCTGCTTCATCTCTCCCCGGTCATCCACCGTCCATACATGGACTCCTTTGCCGTTCTCATGAGCCGCTTCCACCATTTTTCGAGTTACAAAGCTGCTCCGTATGCTGATAAAATCAATGAATTCATTTTTATAATAGGATCCGTATCCCGCTGCAAGGATATAACCGGTACGAATATCCGGATCCGCCGCCTTGACCCGCTTTAGATATTCCAGAGAAACAGACGTAACCACGCACTGGTCCTTCATGCCGTATTCCTTTATAAGGCCGGCGGTCAGCTCCGGAAGGGAGCTTTTTTCTCCCAGGCTCTTTAATTCAATGTTCAGTCGAATACGTCCCTTGCAGGCCTCCAGAACCTCCCGCAGCGACGGAATCTTCTCTCCGGCGTATTCTTCCCCAAAATAACTCCCCACATCCAGAGAACGGGCTTGCTCAAAGGTCATATCCGTCAGCAGACGGTCTACCCCGGCTACCCGCTTTAAATTCCTGTCGTGGCAGACAACAACCACATCGTCGGCCGTGGTCTGGACGTCGATCTCGCAGTAATCCGCCATTTCATCCATGGCTTTAAAAATCGCCGCCATGGTGTTCTCCGGAGCCATTTTTGAACTTCCCCTGTGGGCGGTGATCTCCGTCTGTCCCAGAACGGACCAGTCGGAGGACATTCCGTTGTAAGCCATATCAAAAATTAAAAACGCTGCTGTTCCCGCAAGTACGCCGGAAAATAAGAGCAGCCACCTCCGCATGATCTCCCGCCGTCCCGGCACGATGCGCATGAAAGCTTCCGTCCGGCGGCGCACCGGATATCGTTTGGCCGAATCCTCCTGTTCCCGCCTGCTTTGGGAAAAACGGTAATACAGAACGGTCAGAGCGCCGAAATCCAGAATGACCGCAAATACAGCCCCCGCAAAAAGCAGGATAATCTCAGCCTTCCCGCACACCGCCGTCAGCACCGCCAGAGCGGCATAGCTGTCAGCAAACAGCGTCACCAGCACCGCCGCAAGGGCCATAGCCGCCCCATACAGAAGCACCAGGCCCCCCATGAGGAGCACATTGACACAGACCAGCGCCCCTACGGCCTTAATCCATCTTCCCTTCAGCAGCTCCATGCTCCGCCTCAGGCCGTCCCTGAAGCGTTTCTGCTCCACCATACAGGCCCAGAATACAAGCATGGACGGTACTGCCGCTGCTGACAGCACGGTCATAAGGATTACCAGCCCCAGTCTGGCTGCAGGCAGATTAAGAACTTCCTCCAGCACAAAATCCACAGGCTTAACCTTCGTCAGCAGCCGGGCCAGCAGATAGCTGTTCATCAGAATATAATTTCCAAGGCTGGCCACAAAAATCTGCCAGTTGCGCCGCCTGATCTGATCCCATGTATTTACCGCAGCGCCTCCCAGTATTCCCAGAAGATCCATCTTCCGGGAATAGGCCGATGCCTGGAAGGCTGTCACAAGCCCGGCGGTCTCCACAGTTACAAGCACCATCCCGCCCATGAGAGCCAGGGCTACGCAGGGAAGGGTAAAGGGATGCCAAAGAAAGGCCCCCAGATTGCCCAGGGTGAGATAGCTGTATCCCGCCATGGACAGAGAGAACCTTAAGAGGCCGTTTACCGCCCTAATATAGAATATACCTGCAGCCAGCCGGTATAGGATCACAAATACCACCAGCTGGCGCAGGTTCCATTTGATTACTTCATCTGTCTGTCTGAGAAAATGTTTCATTCTTCCTGGTGTGTTTTCGCAAAGGCTATGATGGCCTCATTTAACGAAAACATCTTTCTGTCAAGCATATCTATCATATCGGCGCAGTCCTTTAACTCCATAAGAAGGTTCTCCGGCGCATTTCCCTCGAACTTATAAGCAATCTTGTGCTCCAGGCTGGCCCAGAAATCCATGGCGACCGACCGGATCTGGATCTCTACCTTAGTATCCACTGCGCCGTCGGATAGGTATACCGGCACCGTCACTACCATATGGTAGCTCTTATAGCCATTGGGCTTGGGATGCTTGATATAGTCCTTTACATGGAGAACTGTGATGTCCTTTTGATCGGAAATGATCTGGGCGATCTGATAAATATCCGATGTGAAGGAGCAGATAATACGGATACCCGCGATATCGCTTAGATACTCCTGCATATTTTCAATTGTAACCTCTCGCCCGTCCTTTTTCAGCTTGTTTACAATACTGTCAGCCGTTTTCAGCCTGGATTTAATGTGTTCAATGGGATTGTAATCGTACCGGTTCACGAACTCATTATTCAGGATCTCTATCTTTGTATTGACCTTTTTTAAGGCTGAATCATACAGAAACATCACAGAACGCCATTGGTCGATCTGCTCATTTGCTTTGAGGATATTGAGCATTCCTACCCCTTCCTCTCTTACAGCTTCAGTCCCTTTAACAGATCTCCCAGCCCTGTGGTAGCTGAAGCGGTCTCCTTATAATTAAAGGTCTCATGTTCCTCTCTGTCTGCTTCCTGCTCTGCCAGGGCCTTCATGCTCAGACTGATCTTTCCGTCTGCGATGGAAAGGATCTTAACCTTTACGGTCTGGCCTTCCTTCAGCACTGCACCCGGATGCTTGATGCGCTGGGTGCTGATCTGAGAAATATGCACCAGTCCGTCTACTCCCTCTGCCAGCTTCACAAAAGCGCCGTAGTCCTTTAAGCTGTCTACGGTTCCCTCTGCCACATCGCCCGGTTTAAACTGAGCCAGACGTTCCTTTCTGGCCTCCTCCCTCTTCTGCCGCTCCACCTCGCGGCCGGACAGCACCAGTCTCTTTTTCTCAGGGTCTGCTGTGATGATCACAGCCTCCACGTGCTTGCCCTGCCAGTCCTCTAACTTCTCCACATACTCGGCGGACAGCTGGGAAGCCGGGATAAATGCCCTCACCTCATCTACAAATGCAACCACACCGCCCTTTACAGCCTCGGAGATCTTAACCTTGATAACGGTCTTATCCTCCATCATCTGAGCAAACTGCGCCCACTTCTGACCCTCTGCGCTGTCATCCTCCGGCAGGTCTCTTCTCTGATCCAAAACCGCGTAGGAAGCCTCCAGTTCAGCCGCATAATCCTCCATAGTCTCAACGGATCCCTCCGTTTTTACTTCCGTCTCCAATTCCTTTTTCATTTCTTCGCTCATGTTCTTATCCTCGCCTTCCGCTTTTCATTCCGCATTGTTACCCGACGCGGATCTGTGGGTTCCTGTTCCCGACCCGCCGGACGTATCCTTTCTGCCGATACAGGATACCGGGGTATTCAGCTTTCTACATTATATCAGCAACCCACCTGATATTTCTATACTTTTTATGAAAAATTATGCCAATTTTTTTAACAATTCATCCATATCAGCCCCAGACAAGACGGGTTTTACTCTGTATTCCGGCGCTTTTTCCTCCTTCCCTCTCCCTTGCCCCCGGCAATGTACTGTGTTATAGTTAGAAAGAACCTTTTTATGTATCCCGCAGACAGAACCGGATCCCTGTACGGGCTGTATGGAATATACAAGACAAACCAGGAGGACATTTTCATGATCGACCTTTTAGATCTTCATACACATACTATTGCCAGCGGCCACGCTTACAATACCCTTTATGAAATGGCCCAGGCTGCTGCAGACAAGGGGCTTTCTCTTTATGGCTGTTCTGAGCACGCACCCGCCATGCCAGGCTCCTGCCATGCCTTTTATTTTAGTAACTTCAAAGTGCTTCCCAGAGTCATACGGGGAGTCCCGGTGTTAATGGGAACAGAGCTGAATATCTTGGACTACACCGGACGGGTGGATCTGGAGGATCACTATCTGCTTAAGACGGATTATGCCATTGCCAGCCTTCACACCCCCTGTATCGACAACCACGGCACCAGAGAGGACTATACGAAAGCCTATCTGGGCGCTATAAAGCATCCGCTGATCCACATCATCGGCCATCCCGACGACTCGCGCCTGCCTGCCGACTGGGACGCCGTGGCTGCGGCTGCCGCAAAAGAACACAAGCTTCTGGAGGTCAACAGCAGCTCCCTGTCGCCAAAGAGCACCCGGAAGGGAGCCAGGGAAAACTATGAGCAGGTTCTGGCTGCCTGTATGCGCTACGGCACCTCCATCATCATAAACAGCGACGCTCACTGCGAGGCGGACGTGGGAAACCACGAAATGGTTCACCGGCTCCTGGCCGACCTTCATTTTCCTGATGAACTGGTGGTAAACACTTCTCTTAAAAAGGCGGCTGCCTTTCTCCCCTCCTTAGAGCGCCTTCTTAAGGAGCAGCCGGAACTGTTTTCCCATCCGAAAGAGACAGCTCCATCCCCTGACGGCAAAATACCCGGAGGTGAAAAACAGTTATGATCAATTTTCTGAACCTGGAATACTTTCTTGCTGCTGCTGAAGAATTAAATTTTACACGGGCTGCCAAACGGCTCTATATTTCCCAACAGTCCTTAAGCAACCATATTTCCAATATGGAAAAGGAATTTGATGTGGTACTGTTTAACCGAACCTCGCCTCTGACGCTGACCTATGCGGGCCAGGCGCTCAAAGTACGGGCCAGGCAGCTGTTGGATTTAAAGGATGAAACCTACCGCGAAATTGCGGATATCAAAGACTTTTCCACCGGCCAGCTCTCCATAGGCGTCTCCCACACCAGGGGCCGTTTCATCCTCCCTGAAATTCTCCCCACCTACCAGTCGGAATTTCCCGGCATTGAACTGCGCCTGGTGGAGGGAAATTCCAGCGAGCTGGCCAGAGATCTGCTTCATGGAGATATCGATCTGATGATCGACCTTCTGCCCTTTACCGCAGAGAATGTGGCCACCGTACCCATCTGCCAGGAAGAAATCCTGTTGGTTGTGCCCGACGCTGTCCTTAAGAAAACACATCCCGGCCAGGAGGAGATCTTAAAAGCACAGCTGCAGGCAGGAGCGGATATCCATCTCTTAGAGCAGTGCCCCTTTGTTCTTTTAAAAAAAGGAAATCGGGTCCGCACCATTGCAGATGAAATCTTTGAAGACGCCCAGCTGACGCCGCGGGTGGCACTGGAAACAGAAAATATTGAAACTGCCCTGGCTCTCAGCGCTAAGGGAATGGGAATCACGTTCTATCCCCGAATGTTTACCTCCCCGGATCACAAGGCAAATGCCTACAAAAACCCGCTGATCCGTCAGGCAGGGCTAAATCTCTACCCCCTGGATTACTCCAGAGCCCACGGCACACTGGGCCTTGGCTACCACAAAGGCCACTATATGTCCAGAGCGACCCATGAGTTCATCCGCATTGCGCTGGAGCGCATTCCTTATACGGCTGCGGATGGAGATTAGATGGAAAGGTGAGGCGAAATCATTTCTTTATAATTCCATACATAAAATCACTCCATTTTAACTTATGTGAACCTTGACATATCAGCTGTCTCCTTTTATAATATAGTAAACAGTAATCATTATTGTTATCATATTATTAAAGGAGACGCCTATGAAAGTATTAAAGTATAGCCGTCAGAGGGAAGCCATCAAAGCCAGTTTGATGAAACGGCATGATCATCCAACGGCAGACGCCCTATACGCCAGCATCCGCGAGGAATTTCCCAACATCAGTCTCGGTACTGTTTACAGGAATCTCAGTCTGCTGGTGGAGACGGGCGAAATCCGTAAATTAAGCTGCGGAAACGGAGCAGACCACTATGACGGCAATATTTCGCCCCATTACCATTTTGTCTGCAGCTGCTGCGGCCGTGTCTATGATATGGATATTCAGGAAATGCGTGAATTAAACGCTGCTGTCCAGGATCAGGCCCCAGGCCGTATTGATTTCCACTCCATTCTGTTCTATGGACAATGCCAGGAGTGTATGGAGGAGGAAAACAGAAAAAAAGAGAAAAAGACTATTGACAAATCAGCATAAATCATTTATATTGATATCAGTAATCGTTACTATTATTGATTCTGACAATCGAATGGGCGCCGGGCCTTCCCCGGCACCCACACTATAAAATGAAAAGGAGATCACTACTATGAAGAAATGGGTTTGTACAGTTTGCGGTTATGTTTATGAGGGAGAGCAGGCTCCTGAGAAATGTCCTCAGTGCGGCGTTCCCGCTTCTAAGTTCAAAGAGCAGGCTTCTGATGAGATGGCTTGGGCCTGTGAGCATGAGGTTGGCGTAGCTCAGGGGTCTCCTGAGGATATCATGGCTGACTTAAGAGCAAATTTCGAGGGCGAGTGCACCGAGGTTGGTATGTATCTGGCTATGGCCAGAGTTGCTCACAGAGAAGGCTATCCTGAGATAGGCCTGTACTGGGAGAAGGCTGCTTACGAAGAGGCTGAGCACGCTTCCAAGTTCGCTGAGCTCTTAGGCGAGGTTGTTACCTCCTCCACAAAGAAGAACCTGGAGATGAGAGTTGCCGCTGAGAATGGTGCAACTGAAGGAAAGTTTGACCTGGCTAAGAGAGCCAAGGCTGCTAACCTTGACGCTATCCATGATACTGTTCATGAGATGGCTAAGGATGAGGCCCGTCACGGCAGAGCATTTAAGGGTCTGCTGGAGAGATACTTTGGCTAATTCCTGGAACGGAACAGACAGTATTTACTGATCGCAAAGGCATAATGTAGATTAAAAGTTTCTAATATAGAACCATCGGCTATATTCAGTCGATGGTTCTTTTTGCATCAGATATATCCTGCTCAATTGTAAAGTCTCAAAACGTATGTTATACTATCCTTATTATGAAATAACCATACTCCAGGATCAGAAAAGGGGAAACCGCTTTGATTCATGCCTTTTACCTTTTAATCCTGGTATTTTATTTATGTACTAAAGTTTCTAAAACGTATATGGGGGTAAATAAATGGATACAAATATGTACCGCTACATCACAACCGTGGCCGAATGTAAAAGTATCTCTGCGGCAGCACGAAGACTATATATTTCTCAGCCAGCCCTGACGAAACAGATCAGCCGTTTGGAAACGCAATTAGGCTTCAAACTATTCGACCGCACCAAAACCCCCTTATCACTTACATCAGCTGGAGAACTATTTGTGGAATTTGCAGACCGGTATGTAAAATTGGAGAATGAACTGACAAATAAACTCCGTCTTCTCGATCCATCCAAATCCGCTGTTGTTACAGTTGCAACGACTCCTCGCGGAGGCACTTATATCGGGCCTTCTACCGCCTCATTTCTCTGCCATTATCAAGGGATTCAGCTGGAGTATATGAACGTCAGTGCCAATGAATGTGAAGCTGCTCTTGAAGATGAAACTGCCGATCTTGCAGTCTATACAGATCCGGTTATTTCAAACCAACTGGAATATATGCCTTTGGAAGAGGATCCGCTCCTTCTTGTTGTTCCCCGGAATAATATCCTTCTCCAGGGGAAAGAGCTTTCCGGAAACAGCCTGTCCACCCCCCTGATGCTTGATCCCCTGGAACTGCAGGAGCACCGGCTTACCTTTATTCTCTCCACTCCTAATCATAGTCTTTACCATGCTGAGTGTGCATTTTTAAGTAAATACCAGATTATCCCCGCTCAAAGTTTGCGGGTCGATTATGTGGATACCCGGTATTCTATAGCGGCCGGGGGCGCTGGTATTGCTCTTCTTCCCGCAATTACCGTATCCAGGATTTCTCTCTCCTCCGATGCTGTATTCTGTACCATACGCGGCAGCAATCTGTACCGTTACATTGTCATTGCGAGAAAAAAAGGACGTGCCCTATCAGAAAATGCCGAACTTTTTTGGCGTTTTCTGATAGACCGACGTTTTCATACCCATAGCAAACAGGAATAGCCTCTGGACTATTTTGCATAACCGCTTAAACTGCCCATTGCAGTTTGGGCGGTATTTTCTTTGCGCCTGTTTTCACATCATGGGAACCTTCGACGCTTCCCAAATGGCGAAAAGCATTCAAGGAGACCCCTTGTCCTGAATCATTATTTTTCTTTTAATATATTCCTTATTGTTATATTGCCCGTCTCAGCAGGAATATCCCCCCATCTTCTGTTTTGTTGTCTTTTTGATCATATTTATCTATAATTATTCTATAAATTTTACCGGTAATTTTAAATTATTATAACATTTTCACTATTCATTTTAAAACAAATAGCAGGAAGGTATTCATTATGGAAAAAGTAAAATCCATTAAATTGTTAGGATTTCCGCTCCCCGGCTTTCTGGTTCTCTTTGCGGGAGTTATGGCGATTGCGCTTTCAGGCGGTATGTTGGGAAATATGGTTGGCGCATTGGGCTTTGCAATGATCTGGGGCGCATTCATAGGTTGGATCGGCGACCGAATTCCTATCTGGAATAACTGGCTGGGAGGAGGAATGTTTCTCACCTGTCTGGCCACCGGGGCCCTTTCCACCTTTCACATTCTTCCCGACTCTGTAGTTGAAACACTAAACAGTTTCAATAACACCGTAGGTTTCCTCGATCTGTATATTCTCGTACTGATCACTGGAGCCATCCTGTCAATCGACCGAAAATTGCTTTTAAAAGCCTTTGCAGGTTTTATTCCAGCTATTCTGGGATCAATCTCTGTATCATTTCTGTTCACCGCCGCTGCAGCTCTGATCCTTGGAGAGGATCCTCTTCTTGGCTTAGTCAATGTAGCCCTTCCCATTATGGGAGGCGGAAATGGGGCCGGATGCATTCCCATGAGTAAAATGTGGGGTGAAATGACTGGTAATGCTCCTGAATCATGGTATGCTCCAGCGTTTGCTGTAATGTCCCTTGGAAATCTGGCTGCCGTTGTATCTGCTGCCTTTCTTGATCGTATGGGGCAAAAATATCCATCACTGACTGGCAATGGAACTATGATGAAAAAGAAAAGCATTACCGGTGCTGATGCCCCCACAGAAATCAAGATCGGAATTGGCGAGTATGCCTCCGGCTTCGCTCTTGGTCTCTGCCTCTTTATATTTGCCGATTTTTATGCCTCCAAACTATCTATTATCAATCATGCCGGACTTGGATTCACCATACACAAATTTGCATTTATGGTAATATTCGCTGCGATATTAAATGCACTTGGACTGATTCCTGCTGAAATTCGAGCCGGAGCACGGGGAATGCAGACATTTTTTACTAAATATATGTCTCTGCCTCTCATGGTTACTGTAGGAATCGGAACGGATCTGACTGAATTTGCCGGCGCTTTTACCTTTGCCAATGTTGTTATGATCATAGCCTGTGTTGTAGGCGCTGTAGCAGGTGCAGTGCTGGTTGGCGTTCTTTTTGGCTTTTACCCTGTAGAAATTGCCATCACTGCCGGTTTAGATATGGCCGGAGGCGGAGGGGCCGGGGATGTTCAGATCCTGGGAGCCAGCCACCGAATGGAACTTATGTCTTTTGCTCAAATTTCATCCCGAATCGGAGGGGCTATCATGCTGGTCATAGCCAGCGCCATGTTTGGTATGCTGAATACCTAATCCATCTTGCTTTACTGCAAAATTACACTTTATTACCAGGAGGTACATAAAATGCCTAAAAAAACTTCTCTGTCTGCTGACCTGACACAGGAAATGAAAAAAAATCTGTTTGGAAATGCATACCTCAATATGCTCTGGCATTGTCCAAGCGATCCCCGTTTTCACTATTGGGTTCACCTGCCCGACTGTTACTATGACGAACCAGATCCCCATTATCAGCTGCTTGTCATCATACACGGAACCGGCTGCGAAATAGAGGAATATATCAGATCGGCCCGAACTCTGGCTGATAAACAGCACGTTGCAATCCTTGCCCCCGTATTTCCCGGAGGTCTTATTGACCATGATGATTTTAACAGCTACAAGCTTCTGTCCTGCGATGGGATCCGCTACGATCAGATTCTTTTATCTATGATAGAGGATATGAAAAAACGCTATCCAGGACTGGAAACAGACCGTTTCTTTCTATTCGGACATTCCGGCGGCGGACAGTTTGTAAACCGGTTCCTTTTTGTGCACCCAGAACGGCTGAAAGCTGTTTCTATCGGAGCGCCGGGACGCCCCACTTTCCTTAATTCTAATGAAGATTACTTTTGGGGAATTCGGGATTTCAAAGTATATTTTGATAAGGACCCTGATCTGGAAAAGATATGCAAAATTCCGGTGCAGATTACAGTTGGCGAACGGGATACAGCATTTATCGGTGATTCCCCCTATGGTTCCAATCGCTTGGAACGGATGAAGAGCCTCAAAGCAAATCTCGAAGCTAATGGCCTGTCTGTTTGTCTTGAAATTCTTTCTGGATTGGAGCATGGAGGCGGCGAAGATATACGCATAAATACTGCACAGGAATTCTTTGAACGATATTTATAAATCTCTTTTATATATGGAAGGACAGCCCCCTCAAATCCAATTTTGGGGGGCTGTCCTTACGTCTGCTCTATATCCTCTCTGACCTAACTTACTTTTTAAAGCCTTATCGCTTAGTATTCTCAGGAATTGTACCGTCCTTTAAAAACCTCTTATATTCTTTATTTAGATTAAATGTACCCTTTACAGCGTAAATTCCTATGAGAATCAGCCACCATCCGGCAATCCTTCCTATACTCATTACCATATAAATCACATTAAGAATGCTGTAAACCAACATCAATACAGCGCATACCCGGCTTCTGGCAAATTGAATTCCAAGGCCAAAGCCTATAACCAGCACAACATCAAACATCATGCTATAGTTGTGTGTATACAGGCCAAGTGCAACAGAGATCGCGGCGCATATATAACTAAATATTGCAGCAGATTTTATATTGTCTTTGCTTTCCTTGCTTGCGTATTTTGCAAAAAACTCCTTTTTAGTCACGTTCTCCATCCATATTCCTCCTTTTTCGGCATACAAGTGATTATAACACATCCGCTGTACTCTAAAATCCTCACAATCCATACAGCCATAAATAACTCCCGCCTGATTATCACCACGAGGCTGCAATGCCCAATGCCATATGGCGACAGCACTGTTATAGATTCACCTGCTTTCTAAAATGACATTTTACACAGCATTTGTCAAGCATTTGGGGCTGGATTCAAGGTACTCAAGGCGGCAAAATCCGTGGCGGTTCTTGATGTGCGGTAAAATAGGAGTTATAAAAATTTTTTAAAAAACTATTGACAAATCAACATAAATCATTTATATTGATATCAGTAATCGTTACTATTATTGATTCTGACAATCGAATGGGCGCCGGGCCTTCCCCGGCACCCACACTATAAAATGAAAAGGAGATCACTACTATGAAGAAATGGGTTTGTACAGTTTGCGGTTATGTTTATGAGGGAGAGCAGGCTCCTGAGAAATGTCCTCAGTGCGGCGTTCCCGCTTCTAAGTTCAAAGAGCAGGCTTCTGATGAGATGGCTTGGGCCTGTGAGCATGAGGTTGGCGTAGCTCAGGGGTCTCCTGAGGATATCATGGCTGACTTAAGAGCAAATTTCGAGGGCGAGTGCACCGAGGTTGGTATGTATCTGGCTATGGCCAGAGTTGCTCACAGAGAAGGCTATCCTGAGATAGGCCTGTACTGGGAGAAGGCTGCTTACGAAGAGGCTGAGCACGCTTCCAAGTTCGCTGAGCTCTTAGGCGAGGTTGTTACCTCCTCCACAAAGAAGAACCTGGAGATGAGAGTTGCCGCTGAGAACGGAGCAACCGCAGGTAAGTTTGACCTGGCTAAGAGAGCCAAGGCTGCTAACCTTGATGCTATCCATGATACCGTTCATGAGATGGCTAAGGACGAGGCCCGTCACGGCAGAGCATTTAAGGGTCTGCTGGACAAATACTTTGGTTAATTCCTGACACTATATAAAGCGCTCTCCATATTGCTTCATTTCACAAAAATACCCCGGCAGCAATACATATTTGCCTGGGGTATTTTTTTACGGTTCTTTCTGTCAGTATATATCTTCTGACACATTATGAAAAAAGGCCCTGGCCTGCGAAAATGTATCCGCAGGCCAGGGCCTTTTACTATATCATCTGTTATTTTATCCGGAATGTTTATACTCCAAGCTTTCTCTGTATAAACTTCACAACTTCCATGATAGGAATGATCATTACAGCCAGTCCCAGTGCAATCGCATACTCGTGAAGATCAATTGGAGTAAACTCAAATGCCTTTGCAAGGAATGGTACTTCGATTACGGCAGTAGTAAGAACCAGAGAAACGATCATAGCGCCGTAAAGGAAAGCATTTCCTGTTTTCATTGTAAAGATAGAGCCTCTGCGGCTTCTCATGTTCAGAGAGTGGCAGATCTCTACCATGGACAGGGTCAGGAATGCCATGGTAGTTCCATCCGGGCTGTTTACAAACTCCCATACGCCGCTTTCGATGTAATGACCTACAATGTAGGAGATCATAACAAGCACCGTAACCACGAAGCCCTGGAAGAATACGTCAAAGCCCATACCGCCGGCAAAGATACCTTCTCTTGGATCTCTTGGAGCCTGCTTCATGATATCAGCCTCGCTCTTTTCCATACCAAGAGCCAGCGCCGGGAAACAGTCTGTGATCAGGTTAATCCACAGCAGATGCACCGGTTCCAGAATCGTAAAGCCGATCAGGGTTGCGAAGAAGATTGCAAGCACCTCTGCCAGATTGGATGCCAGAAGGAACTGGATCGCCTTACGGATATTTGCGTAAATACGGCGGCCCTCTTCTACTGCAGATACGATGGTTGCAAAGTTATCGTCTGCCAGTACCATATCCGCTACGTTCTTTGTAACGTCCGTACCTGTGATACCCATTCCCACGCCGATATCAGCGCTCTTGATGGAAGGAGCATCATTTACACCGTCGCCCGTCATCGCTGTAATACGGCCCTTAGCCTTCCATGCATTGACGATACGTACCTTATGCTCCGGCTGTACGCGGGCATAAACGGAGTATTTCTCAATATCTGTCTTAAACTGTTCATCACTGATCTCGTTTAACTGTGCGCCTGTGATCGCCTGGCTGGCGTCCTCAATGATTCCCAGCTCCTTAGCGATCGCCACAGCTGTATCCTTGTGGTCGCCGGTGATCATGATGGGGCGGATGCCTGCTTCACGGCATTCAACGATTGCAGCCTTTACCTCAGGACGGACAGGGTCGATCATACCGGACAGACCCAGATAGATCAGATCCTGCTCCAGATTAGAAGCATCTGTATTTTCTGGAAGTACCTTCCACTCTCTCATGGAACCGCAGAGCACGCGCAGCGCCTTATCTGCCATTGCCTTGTTGCTCTTTAAGATGGAACTGCGGATCTCTTCAGTCATTTCCACAGCCTGACCGCCGATATAGGCTCTGGTGCAGCGCTTTAATACCTCGTCAGGAGCGCCCTTTGTAAACTGAATGAAGCTGCCGTCCGCCGTCTTGTGGATGGTAGTCATCATCTTACGCATGGAATCGAAAGGAGCCTCTGCCACGCGGACATATTCACTCTCCAGCTGATCCTTCGGAAGTCCGTTCTTTGCAGCATCATTTACCAGCGCGCACTCCGTAGGCTCTCCTACTGCCTCGCCGCTGTCTGGGCTTAAGGAAGCGTCGGAACAGAGCGCCATGGCGATCTCCAGCATCTTCTCATCATCTGCAACGTGCTCCACTACCGTCATCTTATTCTGAGTCAGAGTACCTGTCTTATCGGAACAGATAATCTGAGTACATCCCAGGGTCTCTACCGCTGTCAGCTTACGGATAATGGCGTTTCTCTTTGACATATTGGTAACGCCGATGGAAAGAACAATGGTAACAACGGCTGCCAGGCCCTCAGGAATAGCAGCTACAGCCAGAGAAACGGCTACCATAAAGGTACTTAAAATGGTGTCGCCTGTGATGCCGCCAGAGCTTCCCTGCGCGCGCAGCAGGCCCACAGCGAAAATAACCACGCAGATTCCCACAACCAGGACGGTCAGGAACTTGCTCAACTGGTTTAACTTGATCTGGAGAGGTGTCTCCTCATCCTTTGCCTGAGCCAGAGCGTCAGCAATCTTACCCATTTCCGTATCCATACCGGTAGCTGTGATCACTGCCTTGCCGCGGCCGTAAACTACGGTGGAGCCCATGTAAACCATGTTCTTGCGGTCGCCTAAGGGAACGTCCTTCTCACCGCCCAGATTTAACACCTGGATGATCTTGTCAACCGGAACAGACTCACCGGTCAGAGCCGCTTCCTCGATCTTCATGCTGGCGCACTCGATGATACGTCCGTCAGCCGGAACGGAATCACCTGCCTCTAAGATCACTACATCGCCCGGAACCAGCTCTTCGCTCTTTAATGTCACGAGTTTTCCGTCACGCATAACCTTACTGGTGGCTGCTGCGATTTCCTGCAAAGCTGCGATGGCTGCCTCTGCCTTGCTCTCCTGAACAACACCCAAAACAGCATTGATCACAACTACCGCCATGATGATGATAACATCTGTAAATGATTCACCCTCATAGTAAGCGGTAATTCCGGAAATAACCGCCGCCACAATCAGAATAATGATCATGGGATCTGCCAGTTCATCGAGAAATCTCTTTAACAGGGAATCCTTTTTTCCCTCTTTCAGCTTGTTGTGACCGAATTTTTCCAGGCGGCTGGCCGCCTCCTGTGAGGAAAGACCCTCTTCTGAGGTTTTCTTCTCATTCAGCACATCCTGAATACTGGACAGGTACTCTTTCATTGCTTCTTCCTCCTTTGATATTGGCGCGCTACCATTTTTCACAGTAAGCCCGCATTGATGTACCCTCAGGAGCGTCTTTGTCATCATGCCCGGCACGGCCATCCGTTATACATCTGACCCGGTAAAAATCCGGGCAGGTTCCGTCTTTGTAACAAAAAGCGAGACTTACCAGAGCCACTTTCCATGTGTGAAACAGGCTTCCGATAAGTCTCGCCATTTAAAACCAAGCCACGGACACGCTCCGATGCTGTTGACTTCGCTACACGGTTTTCCGGTTTCCTACATCCGGTCAAACTGCGCTGACTACTCCCTTACTGATAAATAATGCTATCACGTCCAGGGGGAACTGTCAAGAATTTTTATTTTACTTGTTTGTTTCAGTTTTCAACATCTCTTTATCCTCTTTCTCAGACTTCCGTCCCCTCTGCGTCCCATTCTGCAACAATCCCCAAAGGCCGTTCCAACAGGGGGTACAGAACTTCTGCTATCACAAGGCCGCCTGTTCCCTGTAACAGATTAGAGGGGACGCTTGCCAGGGAGGCCCCTGATCCATACAGGATGGTCTCACAGATAAAATACCCCAGCGCTACCAGGAAGATATCTATAACTCCTCCCAGCACGACGGCTATTTTTCTGCTTTTTCCCTTAGAGATCGCCCTTCTGTACACCAGTCCGGTGCCCCATGCCACAAACCCCTTGATAAAAAATGTAATCGGCACATAGATAAAATATCCGCCTGACAGATCTGCCATACAGGAGCCGATCCCTGCTGCCAGAAAGGCCGTTGCCGGGTCTAAAAATACTCCTGCCAGAATCACCGCTGCGTCTCCCGGATGGATATAGCCGCCGGTACCGGGAGTGGGGATGCGGATGGATATCGTCGAAACACAGATAAGAGCTGCAAACAATGCCGCGAATACCAGTTTTTTTACAGATACTGCCTTCATAAACCGTTCCTCCTTATCATTGCACTGTCACTCGTTTCCCGCATTGTACCATAAAATTGGACTGATTAAAATATCCATTTTGAATATTTTTAACCAGTCCAGTTTATTGCATTATGAAATGTTTATCTACACTGTCCCCGCCACATCCTTCATCTTTTCAAGGCAGTTTTTAAAAAATATCTTATATCCCTCACAAAAATAATTCCTGTCATATCCACCCGGCAAATCGGTATCCCGGCTGCGCCTGCAGCCGCCGCGGCACAGAGAAAAATACGGACATTCCCGGCACTGGGGATCCAGACGGTGAGACCGCTTTACAAAACCGATCTCATGGCGTTTCCTGTCTATCTCCTCCAGTGTATTTTCATTAAAATTTCCCAGCCTGTATTCATCCAGCACATAAAAATCACAGGGATAGACACCTCCGTCAGCCTCTGTCACATACTGGATACCGCACTCGCCCCTCTGGTCGCAGGCCTCAGGATAATATCCCTTAAGCAGCCCTATATAATTTTCAAACTGGCGAATATAGGGCTGTCTGTTTTTTCTCCAGTCTCTATACCAGAGTTCAAACAGCTGTGTAAGAAATATGCCGTACTGCTGGGGGGACAGAGCATATTCTGTCTTTTGATGGCCTTCACCCAGAGGATCCAGGCAGGCAATATACTGCTGATATTTCCAGCCTCTTCGTCTGTATTCCTTATAAACGTTTTCCGCCTGCTGTGCCATTTTCCCGGTTACAACGGTAAGGATATTATACTCCACGCCGTATGCATCCAGGAGTTCCGCCGCTTTCAATACCACATCATAGGTTCCGCCGCCGTCCTTACTGTGACGGTACGCATCATGGATTTCCCGCGTTCCATCAATAGACAGGCCTACCAGAAAATGTTCCTCCGCAAAGAACCTGCACCATTCTCTGTCCAAAAGCCCTCCATTGGTCTGAAACCCATTATGTACCTGGATCCCTCTGCGATTGTACTTTCTCTGAAATTCTGCCGCCTTTTTGAAAAAATCCAGTCCTCTTAAGGCCGGTTCCCCTCCCTGATAGGCATAGCTGACCTGCCGGTCTGCGTGGATCATGGTTCTGCGGATCACCTGCCTTAACGTATCCTCCGACATAAAACCGTAGGATTCCTGTGTCCTTTTCCGGCTCTCATCGCAATAAAAGCAGTATTCGCAGTGCATATTGCACATTCCCGAAGATGGTTTAATCAAAATGCTGGAATCCGGCATTTTTATCTCCTTTTACTTAGAACACTTCCTGTAATACCAGATCCACAACCTCTTCAAAGGTTGCCTTCACTCTGGCTGCTGTCTCCACCACCTCTTTATGGTTCAGGGGCTGATCTAAAATTCCGGCTCCGGGATTTGTAACGCAGGAGATTCCCAATACCGGGATTTTGCAGTGGCCGCAGACAATGGCTTCCGGCACCGTAGACATTCCCACCGCGTCTGCTCCAAGAATACCCGCCATACGGACCTCTGCCGGCGTCTCATAGTTGGGGCCGGAGAACATCATATATACGCCTTCCTCCAGATGGATTCCCTTCTGCTCTGCCTTTTCCTTCAGGCTCTTTCTGAAACCGGCATCATATACGCAGCTCATATCCGGGAAACGGGGGCCGTCTTTCTCAAAATTAGGGCCTGTAAGGGGATTGGAACCTGAATAGTTGATATGATCCCTGATGATCATCAGCGTACCCGGCTCATAGGCGCGGTTTACTCCGCCTGCCGCATTGGTGAGAAGGATTTTTTTCACTCCCAGACGTTTCATAATACGGATCGGCAGCGTGATCAGTCTCTGGCTGTATCCTTCGTAATAGTGTACTCTTCCCTGCATGGCGATTACCTTCTTTCCCATACAGGTTCCCATTACAAACTGTCCTGCATGGCCTGCCACTGTAGATACGGGGAAGTCCGGGATATCATGGTAGGAAATTCTTACCGGATCCTCGATCTTGTCTGCGTAATCTCCCAGCCCGCTGCCCAGGATCATCCCGATCTCAGGCTCAAAATCTGTCTTTTCACGGATGATGCGGACGGAATCTTCAATTATTTTCATTTCTCTCTCATTTGTCATGGCTGCTGCACCTCTTTCTTATTTGTTTTGTAACTTTTCAGTATGGGACATCTTCCTTAATGCCTTTTGCAAGAGAAAAACCCTTCTTTTATCTTAAACATCTCTCCCGCCTTTGTAAAGCCAAATCGGCAAAAATCTGTCCATGCTCCGCCCGGCTCTTTCACGCGCAAAGGCCCCGGACGCGTCTGTAAAAGGCGCAGCCGGGGCCGGTTTTTCTGCTGTTTTATTTTCTCTTATTCTAAGAAGGTTCCTGCCTTAATCTGCTCTACATACTCCAGATACTGCTTCTGAACATCCTCCGGCACCAGGCTGGAGAAGGTTCCCACGCTCAGACAGCCGTTGCTCAGGTCGCCGTATACAGTCTTATTTCCAAAGGTTCCGTCCTCTACGGTCTCCATGCAGGCCTTTACAAGGGCTGCGTTGTCTGTTACTACAGAGCAGATGATCACTTTATCGTCTGCAGAGCCCAGATTTCCGGGCTGTCCGATGTCATATCTGCCCTCCAGGCCTGCAAGAGCCTCCCTTGCGCCCGTATCCACTGCGGAAGCATCACCGAACATTACGTCTACGTCATAGGTGCTTACCATAGAAGCGGCGATTTCCTTTCCTTTCGCTGTATCGCTGAAAGAGCCTGCGTAGGCGGAGGATACCTTTACTTGCGGATTTACCTTCTGGGCTGCCTTCTCATAGCAGCTTACCTTTGCCTTTGTGGTATCCAGCTCCATTCCGCCGATAAAGCCGATGTTGTTGGTCTTTGTCATCAGTCCGGCCAAAGCGCCTGCCATGTAGCCGATCTGATCCGCATCCGGAAGGATGGATTCAATGTTTTCTGTCTCTACCGTTCCGTTTAACAGGGCAAAATGGATCTCTGGGTACTCGCTTGCAACCTGCTTTACCGCATCGGTGTACTGATTTCCCGGCGCAAAGATCAGATCATATCCCAGTTCTGCATAATCAGTCATAACGGTTGCATAGTCGGAGGTGGCGATGTTGTCCGTATAAACGGTCTCCCATCCCATCTCTTCTGCCGCGTCTACCATGGCCTGATAGCAGCTTGCTCCCCATCCTCCGTCTGAAACAGAGGAATCACAAATCATTGCTACCTTGTAGCCGCCCTCCTTTTTATCGGCGCTTTCCGTTCCCTTATCTGCCGCCTCGCTTCCGGCCTTTGCCGCTGTCGTCTGGGTTTCCTTTTCCCCTGAACCGGAGCCGCCGCAGGCAGACAGGCTGACTGCTGCAAGAGCCACTGTCATGATCAGTGAAACTGCCTTCGTGTTTGATTTTCTCATAATAATTTCCTCCTTGAGTACATATTTTAACGGATGCAGAGCTTCTCTGCAATTACCGTTCCTCTCTGTAATAGGGCTGCCCGTTCGCCTTTGGCCCGCTCTTTTTGATACCGAAAAAGGCCAGTACGAACAGAGTGCAAAGATATGGTATCATCTGCAGGATCTGGTACGGCGTGGATGGACTGATCAGCTGCAGGCGAATCTGAAGGGCGTCGCAGAAGCCAAAGAGCAGACAGGCCATCAGCACGCCGGAAGGCATCCAGCGCCCGAAAATCACCGCAGACAGCGCAATAAATCCTCTTCCTGCCACGATTCCCTCAGAATAGGTGCTGGTATAGCAGATCGTCAGATAAGCGCCTCCGATCCCTGCCATGGCTCCGCACAGGATACAGGCTATGTATTTCTGAAATACAACATGGATGCCCAGGGTCTCCGCAGCCTTGGGGAACTCTCCCACTGCCTTAAAATTCAGTCCCGCCCTGGTTTTGTTTAAAAAGACAGAGGTAACAGGCACCATCAGGTAAGCCGCATACACCAGAATACTCTGATTAAAAAGGATGTTTCCCAGCACCGGAATCTGGCTGAGCACCGGGATAGGAAACGCTTCCATGGAAACTCCCTGGATCAGTGTGGAGGTATCTGAAAATGACAGTCTGTAGATGAAAGACGCAAGGGCGGGCGCAAAAATATTGATCGCCATTCCGTACACGGTCTGCTCTGCGCAGAGGGTAATGGTACAGAACGCATAGATCATATTTACCAGGATACCGGCGG
>OBZG01000130.1_pt1 | contig 98361 bp, 95 predicted proteins | sample 1550701 | NCBI WGS metagenome assembly OBZG01 (sample SAMEA2580229, study PRJEB22360) | human gut metagenome | biome: human gut; feature: human-associated habitat; material: faeces | place: Denmark | collected 2008/2010
TGGGATTAGAAGGAGATACGAAAGTCGACATCATTGATGTAAAGTGTGATCCAGACATGGTCGGACTTTTGACGCAGACCTATGGATTTTTACCAGGGTATCATATGAACAAAAAGTATTGGATCACCATGCTGCTGGATGGAACCGTAAGCGAGGCAAAAACCTTAGACTTTTTGGATATGAGCTATGATTTGATTGATGGGAATGTTTAATGTAGACATTTTCATTAAAAAAAAGTCAGATGCTTTTGCTTTAAGGAAGGGTAAAAAATATCTTACATTTTTAAGCAGATGAAGTATAATATTATTAACAAAATTGAGTTTGCAGAAAGAAGCAATTTTTATGAAACTTGTAGTAAGCAGAAAATTCACGTAGGAAAAAGAGAATATCACCCATCAAGTTGTGCAGAATTTAAAAGCGAGTTGTAAGATGCCATTATGGGCAAATGCCATAAGAAATTAGATAATCAGCGGTAGGGACAGGAAAAGAGTATATAAAATTAGAATGCTTATAGATTTTCGTGGTATTTAGTGATAATATATTAACAGTTTTACTATAAATTACCAATATGGAGGGCTTACTATGGCGAGAGGAAGAAGAAAAGCAGTATCAAATCTTACCCTGGAAGAACAAGTGGCAAGTATACAGGCAGAAATAGATAATCTTGCAGAGAAAATGAAAGATGCGAAGGCAAGGAAAAAAGAACTTCAGGATAAGATTTCCGAGAGGGAAAAAGAAGATGTGTACCGTGTATTTATACAATCTGGAAAAACACTGGAAGATTTAAAGGTCCTGTTGGCAGAAAGATAACCTTTTACTGAAAGTGAATAGGGATAATATTAACCGCTGTAGGAGTCATCTTGCAGCGGTTAATATTAATGTGAAAAATAAATTGGGGTGTTTTGCATTTTGCACATTTTTTTTAGCAATCGAAGCAAAATGAGTTGAAAAATTAAAATTATCATATAGAATATTAAAATAATATTTAAAAATCATAGGAGGATACAATAATGGAGCAGATTAAAAAGAGAAATATAGATGAAAATTGTACAAAAAATGTACAATCAATAGTCGAAAGTGAGGAGATTGAAGGTTATTCATCGTGCTCTACAGTAAAACAACGATGTATGACAGACTGTGCGTGGCCTTTGCAAGCACCAGTCATGTCGTTTAATGAGTAGGTGATGAGAAATGCTTATTGCTGTTATTGACTCTGGAATTGACCAAAGCGATGTAATGCTTAGAGGAATTCAAATAAAAAGTAAGACGGTTGAGTTACACCATAAAAATAAGCACGGCACAAATATTGTAAAAATAATTGTAAGAGATAATTTAATAGAACAATTTATTTCTATTCAAATATTGGACGAAAATAACAAAGGTCAATTAAACCTTTTGATTGAGGCAATAGAATACTGCATAGAAAATAATGTCGATGTAATTAATCTTAGTCTGGGACTTGTATCTATATCTTGTTCCAGACTTGATTTATTATATAATACAATAAAAAAAGCAATAGATAAAAACATTATAATATTTGCTGCGGAAAATAACCGACAGAACAATACTACTTCATACCCAGCCGCATTTAAAGAGGTTTATAGTGTATCATATGCAGAAAGTAATTGTTCCTTTATATTTAGAGAAGAGAGCAAGGAAATTGTTTTTAACAGAAGAACTGTTTATATGCCTGATAAAAGTGAAAGTAAAATAGTCTGTGGTAATAGTTATTTGTGTCCATTAGTGACAGCACTATATTTAAGCTGGAAAAGAGATAGTTTGAAAAGTACTTCATTTAATGGCTTTTTATCATTGCTATCAAAGAGAAATGTATTTGATAAAATTTTATATTCAAATACAAGTTTAATTAATGACACAGACTTGAGGAAATATCCCATTTTATATTTCTCTAATGATTCTAATAAAGATTCAATAAACTTAAAAGAGTTTTTGAACGAACATGGAGAGTTACGAGTATACAAATCATTGAAAGAATTATTACAAGCAATGGATTGTACGGAAAAGATAATTGTTTTTCTTGGAATGATAACCGAGAACATTAATATATATGACAAAAACTACTTACATATGATATATCGCAATTGCGTTAAAAACAAAATTAAGAATATCTCCGTATTTCCCTACATACCCATTTACAATATAATTAAAACATATTTAGAAAGTAATTTTGCAATACAAATTATATATCTATAGTACATTTTTGTGATGATTAAGTGCAATCTAAACGGAAAAACTGGTAAAGGAGACAAATTCTGATACAAATCAAAACAATTTGTGTAAAATACGATTATCAAATGAATTGAACATTTGATAACACACTCAAGCTTGAAAAACAAAATAAGAAATGGAGGAAAGTACAATGACAAAACAGAACGAAGAAGTAAAAAATATCGATGAAGTAACAGCAGAGGAAATTGAGGGTTACGATTACTGCACAACCAAAAAGCAGAAATGCTTAAATGATTGCGCCGGCTCTCCGATGTTATCAACGCTTGACTAAAAACATGCGAGGAGGAAATAAGGAGGACTTATTTCCTCCTTTTCTAATATGGAAACAAATACTAAAATGATAAATAAAGTTATTAGTACAAATACAAATACGTCTTGGTTAAAGATAATTGCACTTATTACGATGACTTGTGATCATATTGGCAAAATGTTTTTTCCCAAAATTACAATATTACAAATAGTTGGACGAATAGCATTTCCTTTATTTGCATATTGTTTGGCTGTGGGATGTATATATACACATGATATAAAAAAATATGCATCTCGATTACTACTATTTGCCATAATTTCGCAGCCTTTCTATATAATGAGATTTAGTGCAAATATAAATCAGTTTATTGATAATCTTACAAATTTTAATATTTTTTTTACACTATTCATAGGGGTTTTAACAATATGGAGTATCAGAGATAAACGTTGGATTGCATTGGGACTTTGTTTATTATTTGCAGCTTTTGTAAATATAGATTATGGCTTGGCGGGTATAGTTTTAATAATAACGTTTTATATTTTTATAAGCAAACAAAAGATATTGTTTATTTTAGTTGCATTACAGTTGGGAATGTATTTTATTTATCCAGGTGATGTAGAGTTTTTCGGAATAGAAGTAAACCTACAAGGTTTTTCGCTATTAGCAATTCCATTCATTTTTGCAAAAGAACGAAAGAAATGTGAAATTAAGGTAAATAAATATTTCTTCTATATCTATTATCCTGTTCATTTTATTATATTAACATTATTAAAACAAATATTAATGTAAAGGAGAATTTTTAATGAAAAAAATACAATCATTAATTGGGGTTCTATGTGTGTTGACGTTGTGTATATGTATGAGTGGTTGTAATCAAACCGAAAAAAATGAAGACAAAATAGGAGTGGGCAATCCGGAAGAAGAGTTAGCGGTAAGCCCGTATACAAGCGGTGAAACAGATGAAGGTATTACTAACTTAAGCGATATTAACATGTCTCTTAAAAAATTGGATAAGGATAAAAAAGAACTGATAATCCTTTTAGAAAACACAGGAGAAAAAACTTATAGATATGGGAAATATTTTGAGATAGAGAAAAAGATTAATGGCAAGTGGTATCAGTTAGTTCAGAATGATAAAGATTCGGAGGATCATGGAGAAGTACTTGAAAGCAAGAATAATATTGATTTGAACTATAATATTGAGCAATATTATAACTCACTAACGGTGGGTGAATATAGAATTATCATACAACTATATTATATGAAAGATGAAAAGGATTGGGATTATAAGACATATAATGTAGCTTTAGAATTCAATATTTAAATATAGTGATTCATGAAATTATAGAGTCACACACTATTTAATAATTGTTTTGTGTGGCTCTATATGGATAAGAATGTCAATAAAAATATATTTGGTGAGGAGAAAAACATGGAATGTACACTATATCTGACCGATAGTTGTAATCTTAAATGTAGTTACTGCTATGAAGGCGACTCAAAAAATTCAACCTTTCTTACAGAAGAAAAATTAAGATTAGCATTAAATTATATAAAAACTAACAATCCAGTTAATGATGATATTCATCTGACATTGCTGGGGGGTGAACCATTGTTAAATAAAAAACTGTTAAGAAAAGTTTTTGAGATAATAAACAATGAATATAAGGACATAATACATTTATTTCATTATAGTTTAACTACGAATGGAGTTTTTTTAGATGATGAAGTAATTCAATTATTAATCAATAATAATGTGAGTTTATCTATTAGTATTGATGGTGATGAGAATACCCATAATCTAAATAGAGAATCTTTAAATGGAAAAAATGTATATCCATTAATAATAAATAATTTGAAAAAACTGATACATGGGAATATTCCATTCTCGGTTAGAATGACAGTTACATGCAATAATGTAAAATATTTATATAACAATGTTATTTACTTCTACAATATGGGCGTGAAAAAGTTTCATATAGCATATAACGAATTTGATAGTTGGGATTCTGATAGTTTGACTCAATATGATGCACAGATGAAAATGTTAGATGAATTCTACATAAAAGAGATAGTTGAAAATGATGAGTGTCTAATTAATCTTTATGATTATAAATATACAACATTTTTGGCAAAACACGAAATTGTTTATTGCTCGGCTGGTAGTAAAGGCCATGTAACAATAAATAGCAAGGGTGAAATATATCCCTGCGGTTATGTTGCAAATAATAAGTATTGGAATATTGGTAATGTTGGAGAATATTTTAGTGATCATAGTTTTATTGAAAGGGCAAAAAATACTGTTGATCCAAATGTAAAAAAATGTAAATCTTGTGATATAGCGTTTACTTGTAGCGGCACAAAATGCGGATTGAAAAATTATTGCTTAACCGGATTGTTGAATGTGACTGATCCGAAGACCTGCAAGTTGGAAAGAATTTTATTTGAACATGATAATGCAGTCTTTAGATATTTATTTGTAAAAGATTATAACAGAATAAAGAAATATCTAAAGATTTTAAAAGACTATAATCTTGAAAAGAGTGATTGGCTTCTTAAACTTGAACAGGAGGTTGATGCATGTACGCAATGACGTTAGAGATAAATCAGATTTGTAATCTGAAATGCCGGTATTGCTATCTAGGAGAGTTAGATAATTCTAAAATGAGTTATGATACTGCTATTAATTGTATTAGATTAGCTTTTAATAACGTTAAAATACATAAAGATAGGACATTATGGTTTGATTTTGTTGGCGGTGAGGCATTATTGGATTATAAATTTGTGAAGGAATTAGTTGATTATATTTTGAAGATGAATGAAGGTGAAAATTATAATCTTCAATTTTCACTTACTACCAATGGTACTTTACTAACAGAAGATATTGTAGACTGGCTTGCAGAAAATAAATTTAGTTTAAAAATCAGTCTTGATGGGAAAAAACGGATAAATGATATGAACAGGATTACTACTCAAGGGTATAGTGTTCATGACAAGGTTACAAGCAATATACCTCTAATAAAGAGATACGAAAAAAAGTCGGGTAAGTATGCTCAAGTTACAAATGTTATCACAAGGAATAATTATATATATTATTACGAATCGCTTTGTTATTTGGTGGAGATTGGTTTTAAAATAATTGACACGGCTATTGATTTCTGTGTTGATTGGACGAATGATGAACTTGAAACTATTTTTGATCAAATAAAAAAATCATATGAGTTTTATATAACCCGGATAGACGAATATGGTATGGAACGGTTTCATTGGAGTTTTATTGATGAATTGAAAAATTCAGTGAAAGAAAAAAAGAAATTTTATAGTTGTGGAGCTGGTATTGTTTCGTTATATGTAAAGATAAATGGAGATTTTTATGCCTGTCCATCTTGTTTTGACAGTAGAATGAAATTGGGAAATATTTATACGGGTTACGATATTGAAAAAATTAATTTTTTGAAAAAGGTGGATACTTTAAATAATAAATGTAATTCGTGCAAACTATTTTCAGTATGTGGGGCAAAAGGATGTTTAATGCTTAATTTGTCATCGAATAATGATATGTCAATTCCTAACTATGCTTTGTGTAGTATAGAAAAATTTATGTATAATTTTTACCAAAGTAAATATAGTCATACGGAGGTACAACATGACTAATTCTATTAAAAACTTGTCTATTTATAGACATAAAAATAAAATCATATTGTTAAATATAAAAAATCACAAGTGGGTGAAAATGTCTGAGGCATTGTATAATGAAAAAATGTGTAATCCTGATAAATTTTGTGATGAGCTTCAGGAAAGATTTTCTATATTTTCAAAAGATAAAAGTTTAAATATGAACAAAATTCGTTCTATTTATTTTGCAGTAACAAGAAAATGTAATTTAAATTGTCAGTTTTGTTCTATGAAGTCAAGTCCATTTGTAAATACAGATAAAGAATTGTCATATGAAGAAATACTTAAGCATGTAATACCAAAGGTAAATGAAATCAACCCCCAAAAAGTTATCGTTACAGGAGGAGAACCAACTGTTAGAAAAGATATTGGTTTGATATTAAAAAGTCTATCTGAGGTTACTGGAAAAGAAAGAATTGTATACCAAACTAATGGAATTTTATTAACGGAGGATATTGTCATTGAGTTTTTGAAATATGTTGGAACATTTGAATTAAGTATAGAAAACTTGTTTGAAAATCCAGTGCTTTTAGATAAAATGAAAAAAATATTTCAAGTAATTAAAAGTCATAATGGTATGTTGAATTTTTCTTTTGTAGCAGATAGAAATACGTTAGACTACATCTATAAAGCAATTGATCTGGTACACAAATATCAAGCAAGTTTTATATTTAGAATTGTTGCACCAATTGGACGTGCGCTGGATAATGAAGAATTATTTTCTGAAGCTGATATTAAAGAGATTTACAATGGTATTTATGAATATATATTAAAAAAAGAGTATTATGAAGATAACATTGTTAATGCTTTTTTGAGTGGAGTGCAGGTTAAAAAAAGTTGTGGTGGATATGGAAATATACTATCAATAAAGCCAGATGGTAAGTTGTCTTTATGCTGTAACATTGATGATGTTAGTTGTGAAATAGGTGATATACGAAAGAATAGTATTGAACAAATTAAAAATAGTATTGAGAAGAAAATAGATGACATAGAAATTAAAAGAATGTTTTTGGTTGATGAGATGAAAGGGTGTCAGGAGTGTTCAGTAAAGTATTTCTGTAGTGGTCCATGTGCAGCCGAAGTATTAGTTTCGCATAGTCGGCCAAGTTGCAAACAGAAAAAACGGTTGTTGAAGTATATGATGTTTGATTACGATGAACGCTTGGACGTTAAAGAAAACATTCAAAATCTTCTTATTGCTTTAAATAATGAAATATAGAATTTAGGGTGTGACTGTATGATGAGACAGTCACACCCTTTTGTAAAATTAAAAAGAATAAACTATTAGTATGTAACTATAACTATTTAAATATAAAGTACAAACATATAATATAATACATATAAACTCAGAGAATAGAGCTTATTCTGGTAAGGCGTGGTCTGATGGAATCTAATACAAATTAGTTGACATACTATTGGCAGTTGTGGCAGAATGTGGCTAACAGGTATTTTGTGATAGTGTTAATTAGATATATGTATTACAAAAGGAGGAGACCGTATGTTGAAAATTGCTATTTGCGACGATGAAAGTACATTTTTGGATAATATAGAAATGTTTGTAAAGAAATATGAGAAAGAGCGGGGAACTCAAATCTTTTTAAAGAAATATTTATCTGGATTAGATTTAGAAGATTCTTTGAATCTAAAGTTTGATATAGTATTTTTAGACATAAATATGCCAGGTATAAATGGCATGGAGTTAGCAAAAGGTATAAGAAAGAAAGATGAGCATACAATTATAATGTTCTTGACATCTTTAAAAGAGTATGTTTTTGAAGGATATCAGGTAGAAGCATCTGGATATCTAACAAAACCAATATCATACAAAAGATTTTCATCAGAATTAGATAGAGTTGCCAAAAAGGTTTTAAGAGATTCGGCGCTATTCATTTCAATAAAAAATAATAATGATTATTTCAATATAAACTGTTGTTCTATTTATTATTTTGATGTTGTTAATCGAATTATAAATATACATACTGCTGATACTACTTATTTATGTAGCAATAAAACATTACAAGATTTTGAAAAAGAATTAGATCCCTATTTATTTTTCAGATGTTATAATAGCGTTATAATTAATTTAATGTATGTAGAAAGTATAAAAGGATATGAAATTTCCTTAATAAATGGAGAAAAAATGCCTTTGAGCAGAAGTAAGAAAAAGGATTTATTAAAAAAAATGTCGTATTACTTAGGAAAATATGAGTTATGATAAGAGAAATTCTGATTTCTATTTGGGCACTGTATAATACATTATTGTTTTTTATTGCATATAAAAAATTTTTGCCAGATAACAAAAAAATTAAATCCATAATAACAACCTGTATTTTCATAGTGTTCCTTCTTTTACCTTTGTTAAATGTGCATATTCTTTATAGGTACTTAATTATAGGAATGTCTATTATAATAATTATGTATTTTAGTACAAGTAAATTTAAGGTATCAATATTATATACACTATTATTTATTCAAATAATTTCAGCTAGTATTTCAATCTCAGTTAGTAATATTGGATTACTGTTTAATGTAAATTTATGGAATATACAGTTGAGGAATGCTATAATTTTATTATTATTTCATTTATTTACTGAGACGATTGGTGTTATCATATTGAAAAAAGCATTTAATAGTCTGAGCTTTGATGTTAACGAGTTGATAAATTGGACAGTATTGTTGCCATATATTGTTACATTAGTGATAGTTGTTTTTTTAGAAGATTCAATAAGCAACAGTGATAATAAATTATTTATTACATCAATTATTTTTTTGATTGGTATATTAATATTGATTAATTCAAATTTTATGTGTTTGGGAATGGTTGAAAAGTATTTATCAAGTAAAAAAATAGAATTAGAAGAAGAAATGAACATTGCACAAATTAAACTTCAGTATGATTACTATAAAAATAGGGAAGAAGATATGATTCATGTCAGACGTATTTATCACGATATGAAAAATCATTTACTAATTTTAAATAGTAGAAGTATAGAAAATTCAGATCTTGTTCAATACGGGGAATCTTTGCTTGACCAAATTAATAAAATTGAAACTTATATAGATACAGGAAACAAATTCTTAGATATCATTCTCAATGACAAATATAAAAAAGCATTAAAATATAATATTTCTATAGATATTGATGCTAATATGAAACTCGCTAATTGGATAGACGATTTTGACTTGTGTACATTATTTGGAAATCTACTTGATAATGCTATAGAAGCATCAATTAAAGAAGAAGAAAGTAAGAGATATATTAATGTTAGGGCAAAGGTAATAAAGTCTTTTTTAACAATATCCGTAGAAAACAACACTGTAGAAGGGGAAGAGATTGATTTTGTATCACGTAAGGACGATCAAGAAAATCATGGATTTGGGATGAAAAATATCAAAAATGTGATCAATAAGTATAGCGGGGAAATGACATTTGAAACTAATAATTCTTGCATTTCAATTTTTGTAATGTTAAATAAAGTGTAAATTGATTTTTTACCGTATCTACGGTGTGGCAGCGAACAATATGAAGGAAGGAACTTGTGAAATATTTTTAAGGCGAAGTTCACATAAATAAGGAAACCGTTTATTTTTAAAATATTAGATGGTATTATATAAGGCAAATTTATAAAATATAAGTAAGGGGTTGTCAGGAAATCAATGTCAATAAGTTAAGGATTATCCCAACAACTTCGTTATGAATTATCAAATAGCTAAGAGCAGATATTTCTGCTTTTGGCTATTTTTGCGCATAGCAAATAAAAGTAAGCACTTAAATTTTGAGGTGACTATGAATTTATCACTTTATCGTTCATAATAATGATAGCAGATAGATTTTTTACTCCATTACTTTTGATAGGAAGTAGGAATTCACTACTATTTGTTGGAGATTTCATTATGAGTAGTAAACGTATTTCAGGGTGTTTTGGATGAATGGTGAATATTCCGGATGGTATTACATCAGCTGTCCGGTGATATGGAAATCACTTTTTAGATCCGTTTTTGTGCATACCGAATCATAATTTCTGTTGAGACATTGGTAAAGACTGCTACGCACCGCAGATGCGGCAAGGTTTTGACCAATATCCAAACAGAAATGGATAAGTCATCAAGGACAAAATAGGCGATTTCCGAGTACTGGAACTCTGATTTCCAAATTTCCGGAAGTGCGATTTCATCGCACAAGAATATTCATGAATGGGCGGTGACATGAACATGGGATTTCTCCCAACTGTTTTTATAATGCTGTCAGCAGGCTGCGTAAAAGAGCTTGCCAGATGATTATTCCCGGGATTTCTGAGCCACGGCGGCTCTGCCGCACCGTAATATTCAGATACCTGATCCATCTCGAAAAGCCAGCATTTTTGATATGACATCCCATAAACAGGATGTTGTTCAGATTGCTATAGAACTGGATAAATCTCCAACGGAATTGATTTCAATGGAACGAAAGCACAAAATATTGCTACGTTACTCATAAATTACGTTTGTGCCAAAATGATAGATGCAAGTGTTTTACTCTATTTTAGTTTTGGCAGTTTACTGTTACAGTCTCGCTCCATGGAGCAAGCTGTTCATCTGACATTTTCTCGTTTGTTCGTTGTGATAAGAGATATGCCAGATATTTATAGACATTCAGATTATTCGCTTTTGCCCTCTCAACTATTGTATACGCAATAGTACTGGAAGCTACTCCTTTCGGACAGACACTGAATAACCAATTCTTCTTGTTATGTTCGACAGAATATAATAAGAAAAACTTGAAGATGATTGATACGATCCACGGTCCCCATTCTTCAGCAATCATTTATAGTATTGCTGAAACACAAAGGGTAAACAACCTAAAGTTATATGATTACTTCATGTATCTCTTTGAGGAGATTCCAAAACATATGAATGAAAAAGATTGTTCCTTTATAGAAGATCTGTTACCACGGTCTCAAAACTTCCAGAAGAAATTAGAAACCAACAGTAAACAGTAACCGCCCGATATGGCGGTTCTTATTTTTTTTAGGTACTCGTGTTTGAGTGTTTACATATAAAAAATTTGTATGGATAGTAGAATGGGAATACGTGAATATAGTAATAACGATATCATGCTTGGCAAAATACGCAAAAAAAAATACAATGTAGACAGAATATAAGAATAAAGATATTTTAAAGGTTATAATTTGAAAATAAGGAGAATGGAAATGAATAATTATTTTATGTACTTAAAAAAATATTTACTGAGCCAAAAGATAAGAGTAATAGTGATACTTATTTGTACAATTATTCAAAGTGGAGTTTCTATTATTATTCCTTATATTTATAAAATACTTATTGATGATGTGTTTCCTAAAAAACAGGTTTATGATTTTTATTGCTGTATATTAATTTTATTTGTGGGTTTTATAAGTAATTTTTTATTTAGCACAGCAAAAGATTATTTTACTGCGGTTACTTCTGAGATGATTGCTAAAAATATAAAAAGTGATTTGAATATAAAATTAAATCATATAGAATATAGGTTTTACGACAACCACACTGTAGGAGATATAGTATCTAAGTATAATAAGGAAATTGATATAATAAAAAATAATTTTGGCGTTTTAGTTCTTAAGGCATTTGGAAATATTTTGATATTCTTGGGTGCCTGTCTTATGATTTTTAAAATAAATAAGAAGGTAATGATTTTATCCATATTTTTTATTTTAATATATGCATTATCAAATATATTATTTGGTAAGAAGATAAATGTTTTGTCACATTCAGTTATGAGAGCAAATGGTGAGGTTGTGGATAGAGTAACTGATAATTATAATACTGCAATACTTTCTAGAATTTATAATTTGGAAAATTATGTAAAAAATAAATTTCAAACTGTTTATAATAAATATTTTAAGACTCAAATCAAGTTTGAATTTATCTGTTGTTTGAATATAAATTTAAGTATTTTTATTATATACATGCTTGCTATTATAATTTGGTTAATAGGAGGACAGGCAATATTCAACGGTTCAATTAGCATAGGAAGTATTATTCTCTTAATTAATTATCAAGGTATGTTACTATCACCAGTTAATTTTTTCTGTGAATTTGGTAATAGTTATAACGAAGTTAATGCTGCTATAAAAAGATTAGAGGATATAATGAATGAAAAAGAAGAAAGAAAAAATGGTATTATATTAAACCAAAAAATAGAACAAATCGAAGTGAAAAATTTAGAATTTAGTTATAATAAGGGAAAACCTATTATAAGTAAATTATGTATGAAGATTAATAAGGGGCAAATTGTCGGTATATATGGTTCGAGTGGCTGTGGGAAGTCTACATTAATAAAACTTTTACTAGGGCTGTATGCACCTACTTCTGGAGAAATTTATTTTAATGATTATAGACTCTCTGAACTTAATTTGTATTCTGTTAGAGATAAAATTTCTGCTGTAATGCAAGACTCACTTTTTTATATGGGTACTATAGCGGAAAATATACTTTTTGATGAAGAAGATGTAACGCAAAATTGTGTGAGGATTTGTAAATCGCTTGATATTTATAATGAAATAGTCCGAATGCAAGACCAATGGGATACGGAGTTGACTTCAAATGCTAGTAATTTATCTGGAGGACAAAAAAAACGACTTGATTTAGTAAGGGCCTTAACAAAAGCACCAGATATCTTAATTTTAGACGAAAGTACATCTCCATTAGATGAGGAGAGGAGGCGAAGATTATATGACACATTGCAAAGTATAAAAAAGGAGATGATTATTATTGTAATAACTCATAATAACGATTATGAGATTTTTGACAAAATTATTAACTTAAATGAATATAGGGAGGGAACTTATGAAAAAAATAAGTAAAGCTACTGTTCTAGTATTATCCCTGATAATGATTGGAGGTAGCACGAGGGTTAATTCCTATGCTGCTGAAACCACTAATGATATACTCCCAAAACAAATTTTAGATATTGCTGATGGCAGTGACGAAATTTATGGAGAAGGTGTAAGTATTGAACACACAGAAGGTGGACAAAGTGATGCTAGATTTGTCAGTGGAGGAATTGATCATACACACCAATATATTGTTGCTAATGCACTATTAGTATTGGGAAATGATATTGGACTTGGAATGTTTACAAATACTGATTATGTTGATACATTAATGATAAGTGCAGATTGGCCGGATAGATTAGGGAATGAAACTGATGCAGGTACATTTGCAGGACATTTTTATGATCCAGATACAGAAAAAAATTGGCTGGGACAGACGAACCCTACAGCAAAAACTCGTGCATTAAGCTATCTGGATAAAGCTATAAAAGCGTATAATGATGGTATGGAGGAGTCTGCAGCGGTTTATCTCGGAAGAGGTTTACATTATGTGGCAGATTTAAATGAGCCCCATCATGCTTCAAATCTAACAGCTATTAATAGTAATCACTCTGAATTTGAAAAGTATGTGGATGAGCATCGTAATGAATATAAGATAAAAGGAAATAGCCTTTCAAATAATATTTACGAATCAGCTAAAAATAGAAATATAGAATTTATTATAAAAGAGTATGCCCATAAAGCAAAATCACTTGCTTCAAAGGCTCAAAACACGAATACTTATGGTGAAGTAGGGAAAGCTTGCGTTGAAAATGCTATTATTAATGCAGTTTTATACATATACTCCTTTGAGAGCTCGGTATTATAACTAATAGGAAGGTGAATTTTATGGTAATAAATAAACCACAATCAAATTTAGAGAGTTGTAAAGTTGATCAGCAAGAACAGGATGAGAATGTTGGCATAGAAGGATATTCAGAGTGCCCGGCTTTTAAACAGAGATGTTTGACGGATTGCATAATTCCGTTCTCTCCCCCTGTTTTATCAGATATTGACTAAGGTAAGCCTAAAAGCCAAAGAATGTGTATACCATATGTACACATTCTTTTGTACATTAAAATATAAGAAGAAAATATATGGACGGTGATAGTGTGGCAAGGAAAGAAAACTTTGAAAATATGGTATCTATAATCAATTACATTCTTGAATTTAGGACTTTACCAACATGCATTGAAGTTTGGAATGGATTTTTATTGATTAAGTTTGAAGATAACAATATTATTAGAAAATTAGATGAATTTGGGATACAAAGTAAGCACTTAGGGTCGGAATGGTTTAGTGAGTTTAATAGGGGGCTATATGATAGTTTGCCAATTAAGTATAAAACGCACTACTACTTAGATGATCAGGGAAACTATTGTGAAATTCGGTTGCGGACAATAGAAAAGTAAAAGACTGCCCAAAACTATAACTATAGCAATACATATATTTATACAATCTATTTACTGATGAGAATATAAGCATACAATAATAGTTGTATATATGGAGGTATAGTTATGGAGTATGAAAGAATACTTGGGGCACATATAAAGGATGTAAGAAAAAGGCGTAATATGACACAGGAAACACTGGCCGAGTTAGTAGGTGTTACCAGTCAACACATTAGCAATATAGAAACAGGTAAAACGAAGGTAAGTTTATCGACTTTCATTAAAATCGTGAACGAATTAAATATACCACCGGAAATGGTGTTGGCCGAATGTATGAGAATTGAAGCTCCAGCTTTGAAATCTGATATTATGGATATTATACAAGACTGTAATCAAATGGAGTTGAAAATTCTTGCTGAAATAATTGAATCTTCTAAAATAATTATAAGAAAACATAAACTAGTTTAAGACACATTATTTAGAAGTTATTCAACAGGATATATTCTGTGAATACTGATGTGCAGTTTAAGATTAAATATTAAGGGAATAAGACGAGGCAACCAGTATATGGGGTTGCCTTTTGTTTTTGTACTCAGTGAGAGTTTATTCTGACAAATTTCATAGAGCATACATTGGTCATAGGTGCATTATAGCGCATATTAGGTAATATAAGAACTAGCAATAAGATGATGTTCATTAGCGCTTAATATTATCAGTGGTATCAAGGAGTTGAGACAAGATGAGAATGAGAAGATAACCTTTTAAAAGGGTTATCTTTTTTGGTACAGAGGGATAATATGCATTTGATACAAATTTTTTTAGAGAATATTATAAGAAAAAATGCCAAATAGACTCGTTCATGCATTCTTGTTCTTTCTTTTTGCATAAACATTCGTAATGAAGCTACACTGCCAGAATATCCTTTTTTACAAATAATCTCATGTATTTTGGGATAAGTTACCCCGTGGATTCTGATCTCATATGAAGCTAATTTCCCAGGAATCCTAGCATTATTGTGAACATTTATAATTGAAAAATTAGGATTTAAGTAATTCTGTAGCGCAGTAAAGGAGTTGAACTTTCAGAATGTTTTAAACAGCAATATATAGTGCAATGTTGGGTAAGGATCTGTCATTTATAAAAAGTTGTGTAAGAGAGACTCAAAAAAATAAATAATATTTTTATCCGGCCAGTTCTGTAATAAAATGAAAATTTAGAGAGATTAAAAATCACAGTAGAATATTAATCTTTAAGGTAAGAAAGATATGTAGGTGTTACAAAAGTTAACAACAAAAGAAGGAATTTTAATTCTATATATAGCTTTGGGTGGTGTCGCAATTCAAAACAGGATTGCGGCATCTTTCTTTTTGTGGAGAAAATTTCGAGTAACACAGCCTTTCCCTCGTGAGAAGGCAAGATCACCGCCACTCCGATTTGATTTCAAAAAATTCAGATCGGAGGTAAAGAAAGGTGATATTTCATAAAGCAAGTGAAGAACGTAAATGGAAACAATGGAAAGAACAAGAAGAACGGATTTTAAGAGAATCCGGTGTAAGTGAAGGTGTGATTCAAAGACTTCGGGAACTGGATTGGCAGGATTTCAATACAGAACGAAGATATTGGGAACATTTTTCTTCAAATCAGGAAGAGCTATATACCAAAGAACTGGAAGAACAATCTCCGGTGGCACTTACGATTCAACAGTTATTTGACAGTGTGGAAAATGAACAACTGTTGCAGATTCTTATGGAATCGGACAAGAAAACCTTGCAGATTTTACTGCTGAAGCTGTGGGGATTTTCTATCCGGGAGATTGCGGAGCAGACAGGTATCCCGGAAAAGACGATTTACACACGAATGGACCGGCTGAAGAAAAAAATTAAAAAAATTTTAAAAGAGTGAAGAAAAAAGGCGTTTTTCATCGGCTCTATATATGAAAGGGGTAATAGCCCCTCGTTCCTTGATAATCATATACCAGCATTACAGGTACGTTCCCAAAGATAGAAGCGTGACAGCATAAGCGCCAGGACGGATGGGGACAAGCACTGCAGGATTGTTATGAGAAGGTCTGTCCAAAGACTATGGCGGATCATTTCGTGAGAAAACGGTCAGTGCCTGTTCTCATTCTGAGCGAGTCTTTATAGCTGTGAATGGACTTTCGCAGGTCTTTCGCCAGGATCATCGGAGGGGGATAATGATACGAATTTCTTCCCATAAGGAAGAGGATGGACTCCAAGTTGTAATCAGCAAGACTTTCAGGAAATCTGCGAGCGATGTGAAGCGAAGCATCCGCCTGTAATGTTCCCTGCCATGGAGATGGTGTGGCAGCCGGGGAGTCGAGGACAAATACGGCGCTAATGAAAAGAAAAAACGATAAGAAATCAAAAAAGAGTGTGTCGTTGATATCAGATATATGCGGCTGTGGGAGATTCCACAGCCGTATCCTTGTGATATTAACGTCATGCGGAAAGAAGAAACAATATGTTTTATAAAGTTGAATATCAAAAAAGAGCGCATCAGGAAGTGGAGAAGATCTTCCGGGTGTTGTTTCCGGAACAGGGACTGGCAGTCCGGGAAGAACAGATCCGTCTATGCCATGAAATGCTGGACACTTTGTTGGGGGGGACAAATCGCTTTGTGTGATGCAGGAGTGGGGATTGGAAAGACATATGCCTATCTGGTGGCCAGTGTATTATTACGGAAGTATTCCATGCTGACAGGGAGAAGAGATCCATTAGAACAGCGTCCGGTGGTCGTGTCCACTTCCAGCATTGCATTGCAGAAAGCCATATTAACGGAATATATTCCATTTTTATCCAGGGTGCTGCTGGAACAAGGTGTGATCCAGTCTCCTCTTCGGGCAGTGGTGCGGAAAGGGAAAGAACATTTTGTCTGTGACAATAGGTTGGAACAACGGATCGAGGCAGTCCGCCACAAACAGAAGAACGCTGTTCAAAAAGAGGCATTGCTGTCTTTGCGGAAACATTATGATATGGATACGGTAAAAGATTTGAGTGGATTTGACAGAAGGCTGGTATGTGTGCCGAAATTCTGCCCAAGAGAATGTCCGGGCAGACAGATGTGCCGCTATCAGAGGTATCTGGAAGAAGCCAAGAAACAGGATGTGTTTATTTTAATCTGCAATCACAACTATTTACTGGCAGATGCGTATCATAGAGCAGAAGGATATAAGCCGTTATTGTCGGATTATCGGACATTGATTGTAGATGAAGCCCATAAGCTGCCGGAAGCGGCAAAGCAGATGTTTGGAAAAAATCTGTGTATGGATGATATCCGGGAAATGGCGTATTATCTGGAACGGGAGCATCAGAAAGAAGAGGCAAGAATCCTTCGGACAGTGATGAGGGAGGCATTGCATGTTGTTGGAGCAGAACAACGGATCGGAAAAGGAATCCGGGAAACATTTCGTAATACAACGAATAGTGTAGTTTCGTTGTGGGAAGGCGTAGAGATGCTGGAATTCCTTTTGGAAAAATTAGAGCGAAATGTTCCAAAGTGGATACGGAACCGTCTGGAAGAAGCGAAAGACGTGCTGGAGTGTTTTTGCAGCAACGATGAGAAATATGTTCGTTATCTGCACTTGGATACAGATGAGCTTCCAGTGTTATGCGCAGCCAGCCGGGAAATCCCAGAACTGCTTCAAAAGATGTTATGGGACAGGGAAGAGGGAGTATCCGCAATCTTAACCAGCGGAACGCTAAAGGCAGGAGCAGACTTTTTGCGCACCCGGCAGACCACCGGGCTGGAAGCAAGGACAGGAGTGCAGGAATATGTTGCAGAGTCCCCCTTTTCCTATGAGAAGAACTGTCTGTTATACTTGCCAAAGACACTAGAGTATTGCAGGAGAGGAAGCCGGGAAGAGGCAGTGATGATAGCAAACCATATCCATTCCCTGATCTGTTCCACTTACGGACATACGCTGGTGCTGTTTACTTCTTACACGTTGATGGGAAGTGTGTACCAGATTTTAAGAGACAGCCTGCCATTTCCCATGGTGGAAGTATGGAGGCACTCCCAAGAGGAAATCCGGCGGTTTAAGACGATGGAGAATGGAGTGCTGTTTGCAGCCGGCTCCTGCTGGGAAGGGGTGGACTTTCCGGGAGATATGGTGTCTTCGCTGATTATTGTGAAGCTGCCTTTTGCAGTACCAGATCCCATCAGCGAAGCAGAGAAAGAAACGTATGACTCTTTGGAAGCCTATATTCAGTCTATCATTGTGCCGGATATGCAGAAGAAACTGCGGCAGGGATTTGGACGTGCCATCCGGACAGAAACCGATACTTGCGTGGTGTCTATCTTAGATATCCGGGCGGTGAAAGGCGGTAAGTATCATGAAGAGGCAATGTGTGCGCTTCCGTCCTGTCCGATAGCAGAAGAATTGGGAGAAGTACAGGATTTTATCCGCAGCCGAAAAGGTGTGGAGTATTATCTGTAACAGGAAAAATCTCTTTCCAGCCTTGTTGTTTGTGCTTAGTTTCCGGACGTTTTTAAGAGGAAAGTTTAATACAATTTTGGGGGCGATTTTGGAGGGATTGTTGGTATTGATGAATAGATATTTAAACATGAAGAGGGTATAATGTGTATAGCGTTAAAGAGTTGGAAGGAGGTGCTGAGATGGCGAAATATATAATGGATATGCAGATTGATAAAAAGGAAGAATTTTATTTTATCCGGGAAAAAGAGAGTCATGATATTGTATATTTACCTTCCAAGTATTTAATGCATAAAAAACGGTCAAAGTTATCACCGAATACCATACGAAGGAGTGCTTTTATATTATCCTATTATTTAAACTTTATGGATGAACTAGAATTGCATTTGGATGATATCTATCAGATGAATTACATGGAACAGCATGAACATTTTACAGATTTTCTGATCTGGTTACAAGCAGGTGAGCATAGTCGGGAAGATTACTCAAAACTTCCAAACAATGAAACATGCAATGCATATTTAAAAGAGGTATTCCGGTTCTATACTTTTATGGAACAGGAAAACAAGCAGTCAGAAAGTTTGAAGGTGCTGTCAGATACACAGATGATTGTAAGAAATTCGATAGGTCTCAAAAGGGTGCTGAACCGAAAGAACTTTCGAGGGTATCTAAAAGAAAAAGGACATCAAGGAAAAACCATTGAGCAGGACAAGATTGTAGGCTTGTTGCAGGAATGTGCAAACAGCCGCGATCAGGTTCTGCTTTTATTATTAGCAGAAACGGGATTTCGAATAGGGGAACTCTTAGGTGTCCGATATGCAGAAGATATAGATTATGAGAGACATATAATTTATGTCAACTTCCGAGAAGATAATGAAAATAGGGCAAGGGCAAAAAATGCGGAGTTTCGCAGAGCAAAAATCAGCGATGCAACCTTTGATATTTTAATGTTCTATATAGAAGATTACAAAGAATTGATCTTAGGACAGGAATATCTGTTTATCAATGTCTCAGGTGACTATGTCGGACAACCCTTTAAAGGAAGCGGAGTATATGCAATGCTGCGTAGGCTGGAAAGAAAGACGGGAATTAAAGCATCACCTCATATGCTTCGACACTATTTCGCAAATGCAAGACGAAAAGATGGTTGGAAATTAGAAATGATCAGCCAGGCACTCGGACATCGGAATATCGAAACGACCATGAAATATCTGAACATAACAGAGGATGAACTAATAGAAGTCAGCGATGCATTTTACAATAAGCATCAGGCACTGTATGGCGTTCAGAATTTGTTATAAAAAAGAGGAGGCGATCAAGTGTCTGCAATTCGATTGCTGCAAGCGGAACGCCAAGAAGAGATACAACATCTTCACAAGCAGCTTATGTCAGGCGGAATATTGCAGAGAGAATTAGGGGAAGAAGCAGAGAAATTCCTTATCCAAAGAAAAATCTATGATGTGATTTTAGCAGAAGAACAAGATTTACGGGAATACAAACAAACTTTGTTGGATAGTGGGAATTATACGAAAAATCAGGTGAAAGAGCAGTCATCCGCATTACGGAAGATACAGAAGTATTGGATAGAAACAGAATATGGAGATCTGCTCTCAGAAATCCAAGAATGCCAAGTGTCAGATGGAGTGTTGAAGGGAAACATCAAACGATTTCTAATCCGGCAGGGAATACATCATATCAAAGAGATTGATTATATGGTACGAAGCCGATATGAAGCAGAAATGCAAAAAATTTGGGATGAAGCGAGTGTGATGAGATATTTAAAGGTCTTCGATCATATTAAGCAGTATAGCATCCAAAAAGAAATAGAAAGTCTGCCGGGAAGAATCGAACACCGGAGGAAATATCAAGGACAGATTGTATTCCTGCCATACTTACCAGATTTGGAATTGGTTAAGGATTTTGAATATGTCCGAGATAAACAGGAACTGGTGTGGGATTTTTCAAGAAGAGCATCTGAAAAAATAAAAAAGCAGGTTTTCCTACTACTGAATTATATCTTAGACAATTTATATAGGGACGATCCCAAAGAGAGAAGAGTTCGCTATTTATTGCCATTACACTGGTTATATGATTTTTGTGTGGAGGAAGAGATTGATGATCTAGAAAGATTGGAATTAGAACAGATCCAGCGATTTGAGAAAATCGTGGAACAGAAGGTGGTCAATGTGAAAAATTCTATGCAGATCGTTGATAACAGTCGGAAAATCTTATTTTTAACAGCACCAGAAATTCATTGGCATGCCAATGTGTGGTATATGGAACGATTTCACCTGTCAGAAGATCGGCTTAACCCAAGTAATCCGGTACAGCGACTGAGTTTTATAGAAGTTGCTAACAAAAAGAATAGGGAGCTGTTACAGGAATATGCAAAATATCATGTAGGAATTGGTGGATTGACGATAGCGAATATCCGAGGACAACTATATGAAATAAGAAGACTTCTGGAATATTTTAAGGAAGAAGAATCCATCTGTCGAGTAGATGAAAATCAATTGGAAACTTATTTTCGGGAGCTGGAAGATAAGGATACCAAAGATGACACATTCAATAAAAGAATTGTGCATTATTTGAAATTTTATCAGTTTTTAACTGTCCGAGGATATATGAAGGAGATACCTTTTAAACCGGAGTATTATCTGAAAAAAACGTATCCGGAACATCATGACAGAACGGTAGAAGAACAAGTTTATATGGAAATTCTGCATAAACTGTATGCATTTCCACTGGTCTCAAGGTTGATATTTTTACATTTATGGTGTACCGGACTGAGAATCAGTGAAGTGTGTACGTTAAAAGGAGATGCTTATTACTGGGATGGAGAAGATGCATGGCTAAAAGTTTATCAAATCAAGATGAAGGCAGATAAAATGATACCGATACCGCTTGTGATGTATAGAATCATGCGTAAGTATATTGAACAGGAACATATTCGTCCGAAAGACTACATCTTTAAAGGAAAGAATGGTGGAGCATACCGTATAGGAACATTCCGACAGGAATTTCAGCAGCACTGTGATAAGAATGGGATTGCGGATGGAGATTATATTTTCAAATCCCATGATTATAGACATACGTTGGCAACTCAATTTTATGATGAGGATGTTTCTATACAGACAATCCGAGATTATTTAGGACATTTTTCGGAAGAGATGACAAAACAGTATGTGGACTTCATGCCAAAGAGAATTGAAAAAGCAAGTGATACATACTTTAAGAAACCGGAAAATGATTTGGCTTCTACCATTAAAGTTAAGAAGCGTGGTGACAGAAAATGAAAAAAAGAATTTACATATATGAGATGGATTGCTACAAGGCAGCATCCGAAGATCAGTTGCAGAGAATGCGTATCAGTCCGGTACGATATTTTAATTTGGAAGGGTTGCCATCCGAAGAACTTGCTGAAAAGTTGGAAGAATTTATATGGGAAAGAGGGAAAATGCTCGCTCCGTCCAGCATGTCAAGTGAAGTGACCTATTATAATAATATTCGGGAATTTCTGATTGATCGGAAAATACAAAGCCTAGATTCCAGAGAAGAAGAAAAAATCATCCTTATGCTAAAAGGTTGGATGTTGGAACGAGGATATGCTTTATCAAGCAAAAAATACCGGCCAGCATATGACAAGGTAGGGATTGAAAGTCCTGGTATTGTGAGGCATATGAAAAAAATCTTGAAGTTTCTGGAAGAAGATGATGACAGGGACGAACAGGAAAAAGACATCTGGACTCTTAAAAATTTCGATTTTCCTATTCAAGGAAATCCCATTTTGAATACAGAAACGATTAACTTTACTAAAATTATACAGCCAGATATCCGGGAAGAAGTAAAAAAAGTAATTTTTATGCATTTGAAGTATTCCCCATTAGGAACGATTCACAGTGAAATGACTGCAGTAAAGAGGTTCTCAAAATTTCTTAAAAGAAAATATTTGGACATTCAATCGTTGCAGGATCTGGAACGGATGCATATAGAAGAATATTTGATATATCTTCAAACGGAAGCACATGACCGGAAAAATTACAGATCTGATCTATATGCACTACGAAGGGTAATAGAAGATGTTGGAAATTTATATGAACGACAGTACATGAGTGAATTATTTCTGAGTAATGATTTTCCAAGTACCCCAAGGCATGTATTCAAATTTTACTCAGATGCGGAAATTAAGAGATTAAACGAACACATTTTCAAAATGGATGAGCAGATATGCAGAGCATTGATTATCCATCAATTACTGGGAACAAGGATTTCAGATACGCTGACCTTAAAGACAGACTGCCTAAGCATGCGGAACAATCGGTATTTTATAAGGATCGACCAGGTGAAGTCAGTTACCTATGAAAAATCTATCAGTGAAGAAGTAGCACAACTGATTATGAAAGCAATTGACTATACAAAAGAGCGATACGGAGAAACAACCTACATTTTTGTAAAGAAAGATGATCCAACAAGACCTTATCAGTATAGCATGATTCAAAATCAGATTATGACAATGATCCGCCAGGAAGATATCCGGGATGATAATGGAGAGTTCCTGAAGTTTGGAACTCATATTTTCCGACATTGTTATGGAAAGAAATTGACAGAAATGCATGTGGACGACTGGATGATAGCCAAGTTGCTGGGGCATACCTCCATATATTCGGTACACCATTATCGGAAAATAGGAAATAAACTGATGGCAGATGAAACGAGAGCTGCAAGAGAAAAAATGGACATGATCCTATTAGATATCATAGAAGGATGGGATGATTATGAAATATGATAAGATGGTAGCGATTACACAGGCTGAGAGTCAAAGGAAGATGAATATTGCAAAAAATACAATATCTGATATGCTTAAAAATATGGAAAGGATTACCGTGGCAGAACTGGTAAAAAGAACAGGGCTTTCCAGAGGATTTTTTTATAAAAATGAACTTATCAGAAGAGAAATGGATGATGCAATACACAGACAGGAAGCAATTTTTAAGAATAGACATCCGGTTACAATGGACAGAAAACTTGAAAATTCAGTAATTGATTTGAGAATTGAATTGTTAAAAGCTAAAGCAGAGAACGAGAAATTATCGGAACAAAATCAAGAGTTGATTCAGAAGAACGAACAACTTCGTCAGCAGGTAGATAAACTTCAAAAGCAGATTGGGAAAAAACAAATTTCATTATTGAAGCGATTATAAAAGGGAGAAGATAAGTATGAAATATGACAAAATCGTTGCAATAAATAAGGAAAAGAGTAAAGAAAAAACAGAGATTGCTATAAATGAAATTGAAAAAATGTATCAAAGAAAAGAGCGAATTTCTGTAACAGCCTTAGCAAAAAATACGGGATTTGCAAAAAGTTTTTTTTACAGAAATCCAGAGGTTAGAAAGGCTTTAGATGAGGCATTACTTCAGCAAGGAGAATGCTATAACCCTAAGAAAGTTATATTTGACAGAGCCTTGGAAGAAACAAACAACAATTTAAAAACTGCAGTTATGAGATTAAAGAAACAAGTTGCAGAATTAGAAAAAGAAAAGAGTAGACTAGAGAAGAAAGTAGAAGAATTAACAAGAGAATTGGAGAAACAGAAAAAATAAAAATTTAATAGGAAAGATAGCAGACAGCGGATTATGTGTGAAACATACATCGGCTGTTTTGCTTTATATAGAAAATTATTCAGGCGTTGGGAAATTTAACCTAATACACGATATGCACAGTTTTTGTAGGAAATAGTTGGAGAAAAAGACAGAAACTACTCGGTGACGCTGATGATAAAGCCAGTGTTTATAAGGGGTATAGGACAAGGGGCTAAATTTATGGTGGTATTAATCGGTCTTGTCATCATCTTTAAAGAGCAGCTCAATAGTCTGGTAAAAAATATTCTTTCAAAAATCACAAAACAAAGCAATAGTATATAAGGCGGTGAAGGCATGAAGCAAAAAGGAAGTATGACAATCGCCATGAGCCTGATGCTTCTGGCCTTTCTGCCCTTGATAGCGGTGACTATCCGTGCGTCGCAGACAGCCTGTGCCAGAGTACAGTCTGTCAATGGAATAGATACAGCTTTGTACTCTCTTTTTTCAGAATACGATAAGGAACTTCTGGAAACGTACAATCTGTTCTTTCTTGACGCCGGATATGGCACCGGAAAACTGGATATCGGACAGATGATTAGTCAGGCAGAGCATTATGCCAAGCCGGTATTATCTTCCGGCATGACAAGGTGCAGTATACAGGCTTGTGGGGCGGAGGGCTTTCGCCTTGCCTCAGACAGAAAAGGCAAAGCGGTAGAACAGCAGATAATTCGGTATATGAAAGGCAATCTTGGAGCTGCAGGTATAGAAAAATTAAAAGATAAATTGGAAGAAAACAGAACAATCCTCCAGCAGCAGGAGGAGATTCAGGCGCAGGGCATGGAAGAAACAGTTCCGGAAAATGCTGCACCCATGGAAGGGATTTCAGCAGAAAACAACCCTCTGGAGATTATAAAAAGTTTGAAAAACAATGGATTTCTGGGAGTGGTGCTGCCTGCAGATACCCAGGTGTCAGAAAAAGTGCAGCCGCTGGGGGAAGTTCTTTCTCACAGAACCATAGAAACCGGTCAGGGAGATTTTGCTCAGATGGATGTGAAAAGTTCTGTGACGGATAAACTGCTGATACAGGAGTATGTGTTGGAAAAGCTGGGTACTTTTACAGAACCGGGAAAGGAAGGTGCCCTGGATTATCAGGCAGAGTATGTACTAGGTGGAAAAGCAAGTGATAAAGAAAATTTATCCTATGTAGTAAACAGGCTTTTACTCATTCGGGAAACGGCCAATCTGGCATTTTTGTATACGGATGCGCAGAAGCGGGCAGAACTGGAGGCTTGTGCAGCAGCTTTGTCGTTTCTTCTTTTGATACCGGAAGGCATGGAACTGGTGCAGGGTGTGCTGGCAGCAGGCTGGGCTTATGTGGAAAGTTTGTCAGATGTGAGGATTCTGCTGTCTGGCGGAAAAGTGCCATTGATAAAGGATAGCACAGCCTGGAAGACACAGTTGGAAAATCTGAATCAAAATACTTCCATTACAGGTGGAAGAGGGCTGGATTATGAGGAGTATCTTCGCATTTTGTTTACATTTGCACCAAAGGAAAAGAGCCTTATGAGAACTATGGATATGATAGAACAAAATATATGTAAAACAGAAGGACGGGAAAACTTCCGCTTTGATGTTTGTGTGGATGCGGTTTCCTTATCTTTTCTGATAAAAGGTCCAAACAATATGACCTGGCAGGCAGACAGATTTTATACATATGATATGTAAAAGTAAGAAAGAAGGGCAGAGTATGGTGCGGATACGCAGACAGATGAAAATATGGAATGAGGAGGAACGGTTTCTTTGGCGTAAAGGGAGCATCACTGTAGAAAGTGCTTTTATTCTGCCTCTTTTCTTTTTTGCCATAACGATGATTGCCGGAATGTTGGATTTATATCATACAACTGTTCTGGTGCAGACGGCCTTGTGTGAAGGGGCAAAGGAATTGGGTATGTATGCCTATTGTATTTCCGGGGACAGGGAATCTCCGGTGGGTGTGGTGGATGACGGAATTTGTATGGCTTATGGAACCAGAAAAGTCAGAGAAGTGCTGAAAAAGGAATCGTTGCCTCAAATAGCAGGAGGTATACAGGGTATCAGTCTTTTGGGCTCTGCTTATGAAGGGGATATGGTTTCTTTAGAAGCTGTTTTTCTGTATCATATGCCAGCAGATATTTTCAGAAGTTTTCCGGTAAGGATAAAGGCGGAAGGAGCGGCAAGAGCCTGGGTCGGTTACAACGGAGAGAAATATGGAACAGGTAAAAGTGAAGAGATGGTGTATGTGACGGAATGGGAGAGTGTATATCATGAAAGTCAGTCCTGCAGCTATCTGCACCTTTCTCTGGAGCAGGTGTCCAGCGACCGTTTGGAAGAGAGAAAAAATCAGTATGGAGAATCTTATCATAAATGTGACAAGTGCTGGGGCGGAGAACCTGTCCGCGGAAATGTTTATATCACGGAAAGCGGAAGTCACTATCACAGCAGCAGTCAATGCAGTGGGCTTACCAGACATGTAAAACTTATAAAAAAATCGGAGTTAAAAAATCTGAAAGTATGTACCAGATGTGGAGGGGGACATTCATGATGGAAAAATGGATACTGCATATGCTTATGTTGGGGCTGTGCAGCGCAGAGGATTATAGAGAAAAGAAAATTTCCATGTGGAAATTTATATTATATGCAGGAATTGCAGTGGGGTATGGAATATGGGAGTACAGCACTGCGGATAGTCAAAGAAGCGTATGGATGGCCCAAAGTGTTTTGGGCAGTCTTCCAGGTCTTCTCATGCTTTGTATGGGGAAATTATCTCAGGAAGCGGTGGGATACGGGGATGGACTTCTGGTACTTATTATGGGAGTATCTATAGGATTTTGGGAAACGATGGGAATTCTTTTTACTGCCAGTATAGGGGTCGGTGCTGCAGCATTGTACACATTGTTGAGGCACAAAGGCGGAAGAAAGAAACAGATAGCTTTTGCGCCTTTTTTATTCCTGGGAATGGCAGGTGGAAGAGTATGGCTGGGAATTTAAAAAACTTTAAGCTGAGAGGAAGCTGTACGGTAGAAATGGCTATGATAAGTGGTGTATGGCTGTTGGTGATTTTTGCATCCCTGCTTTTGGTTGTGGGAAGTATGGAAAAGGTAATAAATACAGCGGATGGCGTGGAAGCTGCTGTGTATGGGAGTGGGAAAGCGGTTAGCAGGATTTATGACGGTGTGGGAGAGGCGAAAAGAAAAGGGCAGAGCACAGGAAAGGCATACCGTGTGTCCGGCAGTAAACGGGAAATTACGGTATCGGCGGAAAACAGACTGCAGATACCTTTTCAAAATTTGGAATGGAAGCAGTCAGAGGTGATAAAAAGTAAAGTAGTTCGTCCTGTATTGTTTATAGAAAAAGTACAGAGAGCCAGAAAAATACGGGATACTTTTGAAGGATAGGGAGAGGAGGCAAAGTACGTGGAGGTTTCCTATAAGAGAAGCATGAGTTGCAGCTATCTTGTTCTGCAGGAACCAGATGAAGAATTTCAGAATACATATCAAACCCACATTTTATTGGAAAACCAGATAGTAGGTCTCTGTTCCTGTAAGATACAAAAAATAGACGGAAAGGAATTTTTTTATTATGAAATTACAGGGGGGCAGACCTTGTGTAATTTATTTGAAAATAAAAAGTTTAAGAGAAAGGATTTGGAGGAATTGTTTTTGGCGGTTGTCCGGGTAATGGAAAATCTGGATGAGTATTTAATGAACAGAGATTTTCTGCTGCTGCATCCTTCTTATATATATCGAAATCTGGACAGTGGAGCATATCTTTTTATTTGGTTTCCCCAAGGCAGCAGGATGGCGGATCTGGAATTTCAGAATTTGACAGAATACATTCTTCCGCGCATTGACCATCAGGATGAGGCGGCTGTAACCCTGGGATACGGGGTATATAAAGAATCTGTAGAAAGCGGACTGCGGACAGAAACGTTGAAAACATATATTTATACGGAAATTCAGGAAAAAAAGGACGAATGGCGGGAAAATCCTGTGTATGAGGAGGAAACTGAGAAAGAAAAGGAACGACAGAAAATTCTGGATGATTTTTATAATACAGAAGAAGAGGAGGAACAGGGGATTTCTTTGAGAGAAAAGGTTTTTGCCTGTACCGGAATGATTTTTCTGATTGTTTTGTTTCTGGCAATACGGAACTTTACAAATATATCTGTGGGATATCTTTGTCTTGGAGCAGTTGCGCTTCTGGCGGTAATAGGAGGGGGAGCAGCAGTATGGTATTTGCTTCGAAAAGGAGTACGGGCGGAAAAGAAAAAAAGTATATCTTCCTGGGAAGGGGAACCGGCAGAAGATGAAGCGGAAAAAATAGAAATGCCGCTGCAGGAAAAAGAAGAGCAGGAAGAAGTGGGAAAAACGGTGGTACTGCATGGGGAAAATACCGCAGTGCCTTATCTGCAGCAGGATGATAATGAATTTGGCAGACAGTATTTCCTGAAAAAAGAAGTGAACGTAATAGGAAAGAAAAAAGATTGTGTGGATATATGGCTGAATGTTGCCACTATCAGCCGCATTCATGCAAAAATTGTAAGAAAGACGGAAGGAGATTTTCTTATTGACTTAAATTCCAGAAATGGAACTCTTTTAAACGGCAGATATATTAATCCGGAAGAGGAATATCTTTTGGAAGATAAAAGTATCATTGTTTTTGCAGAAAGCCGCTTTTGCTATTATTGCTCATAGTATACTTTGGTATATCTTGCATTGAGAAATAAAAAGTTCTATAATGTTAATACATTAATACTGCAAATGTTTATATAAAACGAAAAGGCGGAAAAAAATGGAACAAAATAACAGACACAGGCAGCCGCCTGCGTCAGGGACAGGAGAAGAAATCCGGCAGTTTCTCCGACAAAGAAAAAGAGTGCCGGTTAATACGGGACTTATTATTCTTAATTTGTTGGTATTTCTGGGAGTGGAAGGAACCGGGTCAGCGTTAGATACCAATCATATGCTCCGTTGGGGCGCTATGTATGCCCCTGATATTTTTCAGCAGGGAGAATATTATCGTCTGATAACTTCTATGTTTCTGCATTTTGGAATACAGCATTTGGGAAATAATATGCTGGTCCTTCTCTTTTTGGGAGATTGTCTGGAACGTAATGTGGGAAAAGTGCGGTATTTTCTGGTTTATTTGCTGGGAGGATTTGGAGCCAACTGTCTTTCTTTATGGTTGGAACTGCAGAATGGAGAATATTTCGTTTCTGCAGGAGCGTCAGGCGCAGTATTTGCCGTTATTGGCGCACTCATCTATGTGGTGCTTATCAATAAAGGAAAAATTGAAAATTTTACGACAAGGCAGCTTTTGCTTATGGCAGCGCTGAGTCTCTACTTCGGTGTTACCAGTACAGGAGTAGACAACGCTGCTCATTTTGGAGGATTTTTCTGTGGATTTTTCCTGGGGCTGCTGCTTTATCGGAGACCACGAAAACGAGTCTTTTGAGGGGTGTCAGGCAACCGGAAGAAGAATTTCAAACTCGGTTCCCTTGTGAGGCATAGAGGTATAGGAAATGGTGCCGTTATGGGCCAGGACAATACGCTTGCATATGGCTAATCCAAGCCCGGTTCCCTCCTGCTTATGGGTGATGAACGGTTCAAAGAGAGTATTTCGATAGTCATCGGGAATACCTTCACCGGTATCTTTCACGGATATATGTACATTCTTTTCATCGGACTGTAAGGTGCAGATGATGGAGCCCTTTGTACTCATTGCCTCCATAGAATTTCGGAGCAGATTTAAAATGAGCTGCTGGATTTTGGTTTTGTCTGCATATACCGGGGGAATAGGGGAAACTATTTCCAGGGAGATAGAGATATCCTGTTTTTGGCAGGCAGGTGTAACAGAAGTAACGATTTCACGAAACAAGGATGCAAGTTCTAATTTCTGCATACGAAGCTTTCCCGAATTATTGAAAGAGGAAAATTCGTCCAGCAGGGCTTTTAAAAAGTCCATATTTTCCGTGATTTTATTCCAACAGTAGTCCTGGGAAATTTCCGGATGATGACTTTCCAAAAGCTGCAGAAAACTGTTTATCAGTGCTACCGGGTTTCTGATTTCATGAGAAATTTGTGATAAAGTGAATTGGTGCTGTGCCTGAAGTTCCTGATATAATGCTTTATAATCAGGAGTAGTATTTGGTGAAGACATAAAGTAAAAACCCCTTTCTTTTTTTCAATAGTAGTGTATCACCGATAATTTTAAATAGCAACGAATTTCATGTAACAAAAAAAGTCAAAATTCGACAAAAGAGGAGTAATAATATCCGTTCCAAATTCGGATATATTAGTGAAAGGAGATATAAAAATGAAGGACTGTATTTTTTGCAAAATTGCAAACGGAGAAATTCCATCTGCCACTTTGTATGAGGATGAGGAGTTCAGAGTGATTCTGGACTTGGGTCCGGCCAATAAAGGTCATGCGCTTATTTTGCCCAAGGCTCATTATGAAAACTTGTATGAATTACCGGATGAAACTGCAGGACATGCTATGATTCTTGCAAAAAAAGTAATTACGAAAATGAAGGAGGTTGTGGACTGCGACGGTTATAATGTGGTGCAGAACAATGGAGAAGCAGCGGGTCAGACTGTATTCCATTTTCACATGCATCTGATTCCCCGGTACAAGGGAGATAACGCAGGAATTACATGGAACGCAGGCACTTTAACTTCGGAAGATAGAGACGATATCTTGGCGAAGTTTTCTATGAAATAAAGTTGGATATACTGAGATGACAGAGGAAAAATTTCACGAAATCTATCATCAATATTATCAGCTGGTGAAAAAAGTTGTATATAACGTACTGCGGGATGAAGGCTTTTCGGAAGATGTTTGCCAGGAGGTATTTCTCGCTTTCTTGGATAAAGCGGATACCATGGAAGCGAAGTATTATAAACAGTGGCTGTTGGTAAATGGAAAAAGGAAGGCAATAGATTTTTGCAGGAAGTCGTATCAGGTACATGAAACAACAGCAGTACCTTCACAAGATGAAAATGGACTTCAGATAGAAAATGTTCCTTGGATTTCCGACAGAAATGGCATGTACAAGTCTGCGGAAGATGAGGTGACTCATAGAATGGCATTGAACGAGCTTACAGGGAGACTATTTGAAGATTTGGCAAAAAAGAACAGCACCTGGTACGAAATTGTTATGCGAATGAATGTGGAAGGAGAAAGTGCAGAAGAAACAGCCCGTTCTCTTGGCATCTCTATAGAAAGTCTGAGAGCCAAGAGACACAGGATAAAAGTTTGGATAAACAAATATTACAGAGAACAATTTGAAAATCTCTAGATTATTTGTTTACTGCATTCTCAAATAATTGAACAATCTGCTCGATAGAGTTCTGCTGTTTGCTGGAAGACATGGCCATCATATAAGTTTCGCGGTTTTCATATAAATCGCGAACAGCGTCTAAAAGAGCTTCGTTTGTAAGTTCTTCTTCTTCCAGAACTTTACTGTAACCCAGATGTTCAAAGGAACGTGCATTTAGAATCTGGTCTCCGCGGCTTGCGCGGGCAGAAAGCGGAATCAAAAGATTTGGTTTATTCAATGCGCTGAGCTCGCAGATGGCGTTGGCGCCTGCGCGGGAAATTACAAGATCAGCCAGAGCGAATAAATCGGCCAGTTCTTTTTTGATGTATTCATACTGTACATATCCTTTGGTTTCTTTTAGGGATTCGTCCAGTTTGCCTTTTCCGCAAAGGTGAACAATCTGGAAATCTTTCAAAAGTTCAGGAAGGACAGCCCGTACAGCGTCATTGACAGCAGCGGCCCCTAGACTTCCTCCGATAATCATAATCACTGGTTTATCAGAGGTCAGTCCCGTGAATTTCCTTGCACGGTCAGGGTTTCCGGACAATAATTCCTGGCGGATAGGCGTACCGGTAAGGACAGCCTTGGAAGCCGGAAGGTGCTCTACAGTTTCCGGAAAATTACAGCAGACTTTAGTTGCAAAAGGAATGGAAAGTTTATTGGCAAGTCCCGGTGTCATGTCCGATTCATGAATAAAAGTAGGGATTTTTTTCCTGCTTGCGGCAATTACCACAGGGACAGTTACAAATCCCCCCTTGGAAAATACAACATCGGGTTTTAATTGTTTCATAAGTTTGTTTGCTTCAAGGAAACCTTTCATAACTTTGAACGGGTCAGTGAAGTTCTTTACATCAAAATAACGTCTCAGCTTACCTGAGGAAATGCCATAATAGGGAATTCCCAGTTCTTCGATGAGCTTTTTTTCGATTCCTTCATAAGAACCGATATAAGAAATTTGATATCCCAGTTCTTTTAAACGTGGAATCATGGCTATATTCGGGGTAACGTGTCCGGCAGTACCTCCACCGGTAAGTACGATATGTTTCATGGTGTGCCTCCTGATTGGTTCATAATAGTAACTATAAGATAATATGATACACTTGTCAGGAAAAGTCAAGGAAAGATAGGAGTTTCATGGGTAAATTAAAAGAAAATAAAAACGATAAAATATCTTCTTTACCCCGGGAATTAAGTGATGAGGAGTTTAACCAGTGGATTCATGGACGATTTCTGGAAGAGGCTGCAGATATTGAAAAAGAACTGGACAGTATTCCTGATTCCGAAGACTGGAAGCCGACAGAAGAAAAGTTCCAGCGGTTGATGAGCAAAGCCAGAGAGCAGGGATTTTTTACAGAGGCGGACAATTCTGCAAGCAATGTAAATGTAGATGATAGAGAAAAAAGTACAAAAGAAGAAAAATTAAGAGAAGAAAAACTGAATATGGAAAAGAAGAAAGACAGGAATGTCTACAGGAAAGAAAAAGGATATTGGAGAAGGAGAGTGATGAAATATGCGGCTTATGCGGCTGTGACGTTGATTGGAATTTTCGGCGTCAGCATGAGCAGCGAAGCGAACAGAACTTATGTTATGCAGGAAGTGAATAAGTTAGTTGGGAATGATGTGAGCACAAAAGTCAATAATAGTGATGTTGTTCAGTCTAATAGGACAGAGGCAGAAGCGTTTAAAAATATTGAGGATACTTTTGGTATAACATTGCCACAGTTGTTTTACAAACCTAGCGGATTGAAATACGAAATTTGTAGTATTGATGCGGAAGCTCAAATAGCTATTTTTCAATATAATTATAATGGTGAACTCATAAGCTGGTTGATTTACGCTAGTGATAAGCAATCAAGTAAGCTTTCATCAGGTGATAGTGGAAGGTATGTAGACAGTATCGTTAGTACTTTGACGCCAAATCTTGAGGTGAAGTTGTGGGAAATAGAAGAAAATGATGAGAAAAATACATATATGCTACAATGGAAATATAAAAATGTCTATTATGAGGTATTAGGGAAAATAAGTGTGGAAGAGATGAAAAAAATAGCTGAAAAAATTATGTATTAAGGAAAAGGAGTAAAAATGAAAAGAGTAAAAAAAATAGTAGCACTATTGACTATGGTATTAGTTATGACTAATATTAGTATGAAAGCAGATGTCGTGCAAGCAAAAAGTATAGATGATTCTAAATTGCTTGAAACTCCTAGTTCAACCGTTTCACTTGAAGGCATTACAAGGGGAAAGTTATTAAATAGAGGAACTGCTAGTGTGACAAATAATGGTGGAGGTAGTGTCAATGTATATGGAGCAGTTATAGGAAGTGTTGTTTGTGATAAAATGATTTTAGAGTTAACTTTACAGAGATATTCAAATGGTTCTTGGATAAATGTGAAGTCGTTTTCTAATACTGCATATAATACTTCATTATTAACAAAGAGTTATAATGTATCGGTAACAAAAGGATATTATTATCGAGTAAAGGCAGCATGTGTAGCGCAAAAGAATGGTGCTTCAGAAAGTCAAATGCCGGTTACTGATGGTATTTTAATTAACTAATGGACTTTGTATTTTTAGAGAAAACCACACCCTCTTCACAAACTGTCTATTAATTCACAACAATTTTAAAACTCAGCTTATTTCTTTCTAAAAACTTAATAAATTTCTGTCAAAACCCTCTTTGTTGGGGTATAATGAGTATAGCAATATTCATTTTACCACAAAGGGGGTTTTCTTATGAGACTGACTTTTATAGGGGCTGCTCATGAGGTGACGGGAAGTTGTTATTACCTGGAAGCAGCGGGGAAGAAATTTATTGTTGACTGTGGTATGGAACAGGGGCCGGACCAGTATGAAAATCAGGATATTCCGGTAGCGTTTTCAGACTTGGATTTTGCACTGCTGACCCATGCGCATATTGACCACTCCGGTGATTTTCCTCTGGCTTATGCAAGAGGATTCAGGGGACCGATTTATGCAACGGCAGCGACCTGTGATTTGTGTGACATTATGCTTCGTGACAGTGCACATATTCAGATGTTTGAGGCAGAGTGGAGAAACCGAAAAGCCAGAAGAAACGGGCAGCCGGAATTTGTGCCGGCCTACACCATGGAAGATGCGTTAGGGGTGATTCAGCAGTTCGTTCCATGCAATTACAGTACCGAGATTCAACTGGCAGAGGGAATTAAAGTGCGGTTTACAGATGCCGGGCATTTGCTTGGTTCTTCCAGCATTGAACTTTGGATTCAGGAAGAGGATGAAGAACGAAAACTGGTATTTTCCGGAGATATTGGAAATACAGAACAGCCTTTGATTAAAGACCCGGAATATCTGGAAAGTGCGGATTATGTGATTATGGAATCCACTTATGGAGACAGAAGTCATGGAGAAAAGCCGGATTATGTCAATGAACTGGTAAACATCTTGAGGAAAACGTTTGCAAGAGGCGGAAATGTAGTGATTCCTTCTTTTGCAGTAGGCAGAACGCAGGAAATGCTATACTTTTTCAGGAAAATCAAAGAAGATAACCTGCTCCCGGAGTACGCGGGATTTGAGGTTTATGTAGACAGTCCGCTGGCCGTTCAGGCTACCAGTATTTTTAAGGACCACTACAAAGAGTGTTATGACGAAGAAGCGATGGAGTTAATCAATAAAGGCATCAACCCTATAACATTTCCGGGCTTGAAGCTGTCCATTACCAGTGACGAATCCAGAGCCATTAACTTTAATGAACATCCTAAAGTCATTTTGTCTGCCAGTGGTATGTGTGATGCCGGACGTATCAAACATCACCTGAAACATAATCTCTGGAGACGGGAATCTACGATTTTATTTGTGGGATATCAGGCTATTAATACCCTGGGAAGGGCATTGGTAGAAGGGGCAAAGGATGTCCGTCTTTTTGGAGAAGATATTCATGTCAACGCAGAAATTGTCCGTTTGCCCGGCATCAGCGGTCATGCAGATAATGAAGGATTAATGAAATGGGCGGCGTCTTTTCAAGAGAAACCGCAGAGAGTGTTTGTGGCTCATGGAGATGACCAGGTATGTGACATTTTTGCACAGCGTCTGGAAAACGAACTGGGATATTCGGCTATGGCGCCTTACAGCGGAACGGAAGTAGACTTACTGACCAATGAGATTGTGAAGGAAACCGTGGGTGTTGTGGTAACGCATGCACGGGAGAAAGCCAAAACCAGGAAAGCAGCAGGAGTATTTGCCAGACTTGTGGCAGCAGGGCAGAGGCTTATGGCAGTTATTCGTCACAATGAAGGAGGAAGCAACAAGGATTTGGCGAAATTTGCCGACCAGATTAATACGCTTTGTGATAAATGGGATAGATGAGAAATATAGAGGGCAGCTGCATAAAATAACAGAAAGCAACTACCCTCTTTGTGACTGTTTTTTGGAAAAGATTTAGAAACCTGACTGTTTTTCCAGTCCGTGAAGCCAGTCCGATTTCAGAAAATACAGGATAAAGGCAATGGAGCTTAAAGTCCAGGTGAGGGGATAAGCCCAGAAGATGACCCTTATATCGGGAATAAATTTCACAGCAACGGAAATATAGGTTACGCGGATAATGCACCAGCACACCAGCATAACAAACATGGGAACAGTAGACTTTCCCGCACCTCGCAGAATTCCCGCCATGCAGTGGGAAAAGGCAAGGAGAAAATAAAACAGTGTGACTACATGAGCCTGGGCTACACCGTAAGAAACCACCTGCGATGTAGCGTTAAAGGCAGCAATAAAGTAAGGGGAGAAAAAGTAAATCAGCACACCTACCAGTTCTGCAATGCTGATAGAGCAGATGACGCCAAATACGGCGCCTTTTTTTGCCCGCTGGTATTCTTTTGCCCCAAGATTCTGGCTGATAAAAGTTGTTAAAGCCATGGCAAAGCAGGTAATGGGGAGAAAGCCGAATCCCTCAATCTTAGAATAAGAACCGCAGCCGGCCACGGCCATTTGTCCGAATTTGTTAATATTGGACTGTACCACTACATTTGCCAGAGAAATGATAGAGTTCTGCAGTCCCGCAGGAAGACCATTGCTGATAATCTGTTTTAACATGAGCCAGTCTATGCGAATATTGGAAAGATGTACCCGGTATTCCCGGGGACTTTTCAAAAGCTGGCGCAGGCAGAGGAAAGCGCTGATAAACTGGGAAATAATCGTTGCCAGAGCAGCCGCGCCTACACCGAAATGAAAACCTGCCACCAGAACCAAATCCAGTACAATGTTAATAATAGAAGAAATAATCAAATAAATCAGAGGGTGCTTGCTGTCGCCCACAGACTGTAAAATTCCCACCAGAAAATTGTACATGACAAAGGCCAGTGAGCCGCAGAAGTAAATGCGGAAGTAGGTCACCGAGTTTGGCAGTACGTCAGCCGGTGTTCCCATAAGCACCAGAATCTGAGGAGCGGCCAGAACACCTACGACCGTCAGCAAAAGACCGGATACAATGCCCAGAGCCACAATGGTATGTATGGCTCTCTGCACCATATCAAATTTTTTTGCACCGAAATATTTTGCTACCACGACTCCGGCGCCGATGGCGATACCGTTAAAGAATCCCACCATAAGAAAAATCAGGTTTCCGGAAGAACTGACCGCAGCCAGAGCGCTGCTTCCCAGGAAATTTCCTACAATCAGCGAATCCGCAGTGTTATAAAGCTGCTGAAACAGATTTCCGAAGAAAAGGGGAATGGCAAAGGCGATAATTCTTTTCCAGATAGGCCCGTTTGTCATAAGTGTAGCAGAAGAATTTTTATTCATAATTGTGAAGCCTCCGTTTTGATACTATAATATAGTATAAGAGCAGGAATGAAGAAAAGCAAGATTCAAACATCATAAGGAGAGCGTATTCATGTTGATATCAGATTTACATATACATTCCCGGTTTTCCAGAGCCACCAGCAAGGAAAGCGACCTGGAGCATCTGGACCTTTGGGCCAGAAAAAAGGGGATTCACATTATCGGAACCGGAGATTTTACCCATCCCGTCTGGAGAGAAGAACTGAAAGAGAAGCTGGAACCAGCAGAAGAAGGGCTTTACAGGCTGAAAAAGGAATACCGGATACAGGATGAAAATACGCCGGACACCATAGATCCGCGATTTGTATTGTCCGGAGAAATCAGTTCTATCTACAAAAAGAAGGATAAGGTGCGAAAAGTACACAGCCTGCTTCTGCTTCCCGGGCTGGAAGCGGCGGACATGCTGTCTGCCAGATTGGAATTGATTGGAAATATTCACTCCGACGGACGGCCCATTCTGGGTCTGGACTGCAGAGACCTTCTGGAAATTATGCTGGAAACCACGCCGGAGGGAATTTATGTACCGGCACACATCTGGACTCCGCATTTTGCCATGTTTGGAGCCTTTTCCGGTTTTGATTCCGTAGAGGAATGTTTTGGAGATTTGACGCCCTTTGTCCACGCGGTGGAAACCGGCTTGTCTTCTGACCCGCCTATGAACTGGAGAGTTTCTGGCCTGGATAACTATCAGCTGATTTCCAATTCTGATGCCCATTCTCCCGGTAAGCTGGGACGTGAGGCAAATCTGCTGGAAATAGAACCTTCTTATGCGAATTTGAAAAAAGCCATAGAAACAGGAGAAGGTTTATACGGAACCATTGAATTTTTCCCGGAGGAGGGAAAGTACCATTATGACGGACATCGAAAATGTCATCTCTGTCTGACTCCTGACCAGACAAAGGCTTATGGTGGGAAATGCCCCGTGTGCGGAAAAAAGATTACCATAGGTGTGGAACATCGGGTAGAAGTTCTTGCAGACCGTTCGGAAGGTTATTGGGACAGCAGCAGGAAACCTTTTGAGAATCTTATGCCTCTTCCGGAAGTCATTGCTGAGGCAATGGGATATTCTTCTCCTGGTGTAAAAGTGCAGAAAGAATTTCATCATATGCTCAGAACCCTGGGAACGGAATTTGAGATTCTCAGGAATGTTCCAATGGAGGATATCCAGAGTGCGGCAGGTACGAGGATTGCAGAAGGTATCAGCCGTCTGAGACGGGGGCAGGTGGAGCGTCACCCCGGCTTTGACGGAGAATACGGTACCATCCGCTTGTTTTAGAAGCATAAACTTGAAATGAGGCTGTTTGATTTTCTTTGAGATAATGGAATAAAGGAGAGAAAGAGACATGAAAAAACGGGAATGGACGAAGGTTTTTCTCATCTTATATGGTGTGTTGGCAGCAGCGGGAGTCACGGTTCTTTTCCTTTGCAAAAGCAGGGGGTATCCGTGCAGGCAAATGGCTTCCGCTTTTGGCTATCTTTTGCTGTGTCTGGCAGGGATTTATATAGGGTGTCTGGGTATCAGCAATCTGATTCGGTATAAGGTACGGTATCCGGATAAAAGTATTGCAGGCGGTTTTACGCTGCTGCTTTTTTACGGCATTGCGGCCGTGACGGCTTTGGGATTTACCATTCCCGGAAAAGCAGAGCTGCAGAATCTTCGGACAGAGATTTCCAATGCGGTGCTCTTGGCCGGAGAGGGCAGGAGTTTCACACAGGAAGAAGAGAAACCGAAAGAAGAGCCGAAGCAGGCGGTGCCTTATGAAAAGGTGGAAGATGCCTATGGGAAATTATATGAGGAGGTGCTTTCCATGTATTATCCCTCCTGCACAATGCAGTACAATGCAAAAGGGAATTTTTATGCCACGATGGAGGAAGGAATCGAGACGTACCAGGGAACCGCAGACGTTCCTTATGAGGTAACCGTGGTGTATGACAGGGTTTCTGACGACGGACAGAGCCATATGTTTATTCAGTACAAAATTTACAGTACCTCGGAAGGAACGGTTACGGATTTCGGGCTTCGCTATTATGTGAATATGTACACCGGTGAAGTTCGGGCAGAAGAGGTTCCATGGGGAAATTAGGCAAAAAGATACCGCAGAATGTATCGGGCGGTATCATTCTGCGGCAGCTATTACTGTGCCATTGCTTCTTCCAGCGCTCTGGCCAGCTGATCCGGACATGAAGTGCCTCTGCCGTTACAGTCTGTTCCTTTTAATCTGGTGATGACATCGTCTACTTTCATGCCTTTTACAAGGCTTGCGATTCCCTGGGTGTTGCCATTGCAGCCACCGTTAAATTTTACGGATTTTACCGTATCGTTTTCTATTTCAAATTCAATAGAGCGTGAACATACGCCTTTTGTTTTGTATACAGCCATGCTGATGTCCTCCTTTGTTTTCTTTCAAAAGTTTCCAAAAGCATTATAGCATGGCTGTTTTGAAAGGTAAAGGAAAGTGTAGCCAAAAAAAGAAAAACAGTGTACAATAAGGACATTATGAAATCCAGAAGATGAGGTAAAAGACATGAACAAAATTGGAATTATCGGAGCCATGGAAGAAGAAGTGGCGATTTTAAAAGACAAGATGACAGAAGTTTCCGTATTGGAAAGAGCAGGCATGGAGTTTTTCAGCGGAAAGTTAAGCGGACATGAGGTTGTAGTAGTTCGTTCCGGAATCGGAAAAGTCAATGCGGGTATCTGCACACAGATTCTGGCAGATAAATTTGAAGTGGAAGCAGTTATTAACACAGGTATTGCAGGTTCTCTGAAAGCAGAAATTAACATCGGGGATATTGTATTATCCACAGATACCATGCAGCATGATGTAGACGCAAGAGAATTTGGCTATGCCATCGGTCAGGTTCCGCGTATGGATACCCTGGCTTTCCAGGCAGATGAAGGACTTCGGAAACTGGCTGCAGAAGTATGCCGCAGAGTGAACCCGGAGATTCAGGTGTTTGAAGGAAGAGTGGCAAGCGGGGACCAGTTTGTGGCTGACCGTGAGACAAAAGAAAACATTATTCAGAATACAGAGGGCTTCTGTACAGAAATGGAAGGAGCAGCCATTGGGCAGGCCGCTTATTTAAACAAAATTCCATATCTGGTTATCCGCGCGATTTCGGATAAGGCAGACGACAGCGCGCATATGGATTATCCGGCTTTTGAAAAAGAAGCCATCCGCCACACGGTAAACCTGGTGGAAAATATGATGAAAGAACTGTAAAAAACAGGAGAGATGTCGCAGACACTATGGATTTGTCGACCGATTTTTGTTTTCAAACAGGAGAGGGTGCTATATAATAGTTTCATAGACAAGGGGGATATGGCGTTAAGGATGCAATGGGAAGCTTTTCGATTGCGGCTTAAAGCAAAGTCCCATGTCAGAAAAAGCAGGAAAAACCTGCTGAGAAAGAGGAGGAACTATGGAGCACCTGATTTTCTATTTTGGTGCCTGCCTTATGGGACTGGCAAGTTTCGTAAGTATGCTGGCGGTTTACAACAGTAACAAAAGAGTATTGGGAGATTTGAAAAATCCGTCGGAGACAAAAGATAAATGGTTAAGCGGCTTTGTACAGGAGTATCAGAAGCTGGCAAAAGACAATATAGAGATACATAACCCTTCTGTTTATGTAACGAAACGAATGAGAGGACGAAAGATAGCACTATGGAATATGCGCCAGATAAAGGGCATTTCCTGGGGAACTTTTATCCTCTCTTTTTTATTGATGGGAGTGGAGATTCTGCTTTTGCGGCAGCAGGGCGGCAAAGCGGACCAGTTTTTGGTTCTGGGAAGGGAACTGCCATTGATGAGTGTGGCGGTCTTTACGGGAATCGGCATGGGAATTGTCCTGCTTCTTTGCAGACTTTTGATTGGTACGGGCTATCAGGAGGAGGAACTGGAAACCAATCTTCTGGATTATGTGGAAAACTGCCGAAGCGGGACTGCAAAAATTATCTCTATGGAAAATGCCAGAACTTCCGGAAGCAGGGAAAACCGGGGCAGCAGAAAAAAGGAAAACCAGACAGGAGAGAAGAAAGAAAAAGCGGCCCGGCAGATAGAACAGGGAATCATGGAGGCTGCAGCCACAGACAGCCGTTACAGCCATCTGCTCAGTAAAGAGGAAGAGGAGATTGTAAAAGATGTGGTGAAAGAATTTCTAACTTGATAAACTATTATGAACCTGCTAAACTAAAGAAGAAATCTAAAAGTCAAAGGAGAAGAGAAAATGGGAAATAAAGTTACATTTGACTATTCAAAGGCAGCAAACGTTGTGGGCGCTGAAGAAGTAGCAGCAATGGAAAAAATGGTGGAGACAGCCAAAGAAGTGCTGGTATCCAGAACAGGACTTGGAAACGATTTTCTGGGGTGGATTGACCTTCCTGTAAATTATGATAAGGAAGAGTTTGACAGAATAAAAAAAGCAGCGGACAAAATTCAGAAGGATTCCGACGTACTTCTGGTAATCGGTATCGGCGGTTCCTATCTGGGAGCAAGAGCGGCCATTGACTTTCTGAATCATCCATTTTATAACAATCTGAGCAAAGAAAACCGTAAGACACCGGAAATTTATTATGTAGGAAACAACATCAGCGGTGCCTATGTAAAAGGACTGGCAGAGGTAATCGGCGACAGAGACTTCTCCATTAACGTAATTTCAAAATCCGGAACAACGACAGAACCGGCTATTGCCTTCCGTGTTTTCAAAGAAATGATGGAAGAAAAATACGGCAAAGAAGAGGCAGCAAAGAGAATTTACGCAACTACAGATAAAGAGAAGGGTGCATTGAAAACCCTTGCAACAGAAGAAGGCTATGAAACCTTCGTAGTGCCGGACGATGTTGGCGGACGTTTCTCTGTACTGACAGCGGTAGGTCTTCTGCCAATCGCAGTCAGCGGCGTATCCATTGACAAATTAATGGAAGGCGCAGCGTCCGGAAGAGAACTGGCTTTGCAGGCTCCATATGCAGAAAACGACGCTCTGCAGTATGCAGCAGTGCGCAACATTCTTCACAGCAAAGGAAAATCCGTGGAAATTCTGGCGGATTATGAACCGACTCTGCACTATGTAGCAGAATGGTGGAAACAGCTTTACGGAGAAAGTGAAGGAAAGGACCAGAAAGGTATTTATCCGGCGTCTGTAGACTTTACCACAGACCTGCATTCTCTGGGACAGTTTATCCAGGACGGTTCCAGAATTATGTTTGAGACAGTTCTGGCTATTGAAGAACCGAAAGAAGATGTTGTAATCAAAGCAGCAGAAAGCGATTTGGACGGACTGAACTATCTGGCAGGCAAAGGTATGGACTTTGTAAATAAGAGCGCTATGAACGGAACCATTCTGGCGCACACAGACGGAAATACACCAAACCTTATGGTGAAAATTCCGGAGCAGAACGAATTCTATCTGGGACAGCTGTTTTATTTCTTTGAATTTGCATGCGGCGTCAGCGGATACCTTACCGGGGTAAATCCATTTAACCAGCCGGGTGTGGAAAGCTACAAGAAAAACATGTTCGCACTTCTTGGAAAACCGGGATACGAAGAGCAGAGAGAAGAATTGCTGAAAAGATTATAATAGAAAAGAGCAGAACATCGCCGTATGTGGGACAAGCCCTGTGCGGCGGTGTTCTTTTTGTGTTGAACCCTGCCCGGTCTGCATATATTCTATAGACAAGGGGAATTTTTCGGAGAAGTTATGCGGAGAAAGTGGCTGAAAAGAATCATGGCGCTGTGTATGCTCTGCGCCATATATATGCTGGGCAGGGAAGGGGCTGTGCTGGTGGATAAAACAGCGGAAAACAGCAAAGGCGTGATAATCATTGACAGCGGACACGGGGGCATTGACCCCGGCGTAGTGGGAATCGGAAATCTGGAGGAGAAAGAGGTCAACTTAAAAATTGCCGGATACCTGGCAGAATATCTGGAAAAAAAAGGCTATGAAACCGTGCTCACCCGGAAAACGGACGCAGGGCTTTATGAGGAAAACAGCCGGAATAAAAAAGTGCAGGATATGCAGAAGCGCTGTGCCATTATAAAAGAAACAAAGCCGATTCTTACGGTGAGCATTCACCAGAACAGCTATCCGGATTCGTCGGTGTGCGGGCCTCAGGTATTTTACTATACCAATTCGGTGCAAGGCTCTAAGCTGGCAAACTGTATTCAGGGTGAGTTAAACACACAGTTGGAGGTAAGCAAGCCCAGAACCGAGAAGCCGAACCAGACCTATTATCTTTTAAAACGCAGCGAGGGAATTTTAAACATTGTAGAAACGGGATTTCTGACAAATCCCAGGGAAGCAGAACTTCTGGGAACGGAAAAGTACCAGAAAAAGTGCGCAAAAGCCATTTGCGACGGAATTTTAAATTTTCTAAAAACGGTAGAAAAGGACGCATAAAGTGTGTTATGATAGGAGAGCGTAAGAGAAACGAAACTTATGAAGGAAGAAGAGGGTGCGGATTGAATACAAGAGTAGTCAGGGTAGATAAAGACAACCCGGACAAAACAGTGCTTCAGGAAGTAGGAGAAGTTATAAAAAAGGGCGGTCTGGCTGCGTTTCCCACGGAAACCGTGTACGGTCTGGGCGGTGACGGACTGAATGCAGGTTCTTCACAGAAAATTTATGCTGCAAAGGGCAGGCCTTCCGACAATCCGCTGATTATACATATCGCGGATATGGAAAGTCTGGCGCAGATTACAGAGGACGTACCGGAAAAAGCAAAAAAACTGGCAGAAAAATTCTGGCCAGGGCCTCTGACCATGATTTTCAAAAAGAGTGACCGTGTACCTTATGAAACTACGGGAGGCTTGGAAAGTGTAGCTGTGCGTATGCCCAGTCACCAGACTGCGTTGGCGCTCATTCGGGCAGGCGGCGGTTTTATCGCAGCCCCCAGTGCCAATACCTCCGGACGGCCCAGCCCTACCAGCGCGGCTCATGTGGCTGAGGATTTGACCGGGAAGATAGAGGTGATTGTAGACGGCGGTGAAGTAGGTATCGGGCTGGAATCCACTATTGTGGATTTTACAGAGGAAGTGCCGGTGATTCTGCGTCCCGGTTACATCAACCAGTCCATGATAGAAGAAGTGATTGGTCCGGTTCGCATGGACAGAGGGCTTCTGATTACGGATGAGAAGGTGAAGCCCAAGGCGCCTGGCATGAAATACCGTCATTATGCGCCAAACGCCGAACTGACCATTGTGCAGGGAAGCACAGAAAAAGTGGTGCAGTATATTAATGAGCAGTGTCTTGCGCTGCAGGCTCAGGGAAAGAGAACCGGGGTTATCGGTACAGATGAAACCCGGAAATTCTATCAGGGAACTGTGGTGAAAAGCATTGGCACCAGACAGGATGAAGAGGGAATCGCAAGGCATCTTTTCGGTATTTTAAGAGCGTTTGATGAAGAGAAGGCGGACTGTATTTTTTCGGAATCTTTTGATACCCCCCGTATGGGACAGGCCATTATGAACAGGCTGTTAAAGGCAGCGGGACATCATATTATTTATCTTTAAGGAGGAAAAACATGATAGCATTAGGGTGTGACCACGGCGGTTACGAACTGAAACAGGAGATTATCAAGTATCTGGAAGAGCACCATTTGCCCTATAAGGATTTTGGGTGCGACAGTACAGAAGCAGTGGATTATCCTGTGTATGCAAGAAAAGTAGGAAAAGCCATTCAGGACGGAGCGTGCGATAAGGGAATCCTCATCTGTGGCACCGGAATCGGTATTTCCATTGCAGCAAATAAAATGAAGGGTATCCGTGCGGCACTTTGTACAGACTGCTTCTGTGCAGAGGCAACCAGAGAGCATAATGATGCCAATGTACTGGCTTTGGGCGGCAGAGTGGTAGGCCCGGGGCTTGCGGTGAAAATCGTAGATACCTTTTTAAATACAGAATTTTCTCATGCAGAGAGACACCAAAAGAGAATTGACCTGATTGAAGAATAAGAAAGAAAACCAACGAGATACTAAACACAAAGGAGAAGAAAAATGGCAAAAACATTAGTTATGGAACATCCGCTGATTCAGCATAAGATTGGAATTATCCGCAGAAAGTCTACAAGCTCAAAAGAATTCCGGGAACTGGTCAGCGAAGTTGCCATGTTCATGGCTTATGAAGCAACCAGAGAATTAAAACTTGCAGATGTGGAAATTGAAACGCCCATTACGAAAACTACCGTAAAAGAACTGGCAGGAAAGAAAATGGCAGTTGTGCCCATTCTCCGTGCAGGTCTTGGTATGGTAGAAGGTATGCTGACCATGGTTCCGGCTGCAAAGGTAGGTCATATCGGACTTTACAGAGACCCGGAAACTTTAAAACCAGTGGAATACTACTGTAAACTCCCGGCTGACTGCGGGGAAAGAGAAGTCTTTGTCACAGACCCTATGCTGGCAACCGGCGGTTCCGCTGTGGCAGCGATTACCATGCTGAAGGAAAAAGGCGTAAAGAACATTCACTTTATGTGTATTCTGGCAGCGCCGGAAGGTGTAAAAGCTCTTTCTGAAGCACATCCGGACGTCGATATTTACATCGGTGCGCTGGATGACCACTTAAATGACCACGGCTACATTGTACCGGGTCTGGGAGACGCAGGAGACCGTATTTTCGGAACCAAGTAAGAGGTGAAGCTTATGAAAGGAAAACGAGACGGTTATATCTCCTGGGATGAGTATTTCATGGGAGTGGCAAAGCTTTCCGGCATGCGTTCCAAAGACCCTCATTCACAAGTGGGAGCCTGCATTGTCAGTCCGGATAATAAGATTTTGTCCATGGGATATAACGGATTTCCTATGGGGTGTTCAGACGATGAATTTCCCTGGGCCAGGGAAGGTGATGAGCTGGATACCAAGTATTTTTATGTGACACACAGCGAACTGAATGCGATTTTAAACTACAGGGGCGGTTCCCTGGAAGGCGCCAAGCTGTATGTGTCGCTGTTTCCCTGCAATGAATGTGCCAAAGCCATTATTCAGGCGGGAATTAAAACGATTGTCTATGAATGTGATAAATATGCGGATTCTCCGGCAGTGAAGGCGTCCAAGCGTATGCTGGATGCAGCGGGAGTTCGTTATTATCAGTACAATCACACAGGCAGAAAGCTAGAAGTAGAAGTATAGAAAAGGAAAGCCAGTTATAGGAAAAAACTATAACTGGCTCTTGTTATTTCATATTAGACAATTGCCTCTTGTCATATTAAAATAACCTTGTAAACAGATAGGAATTATAATGATATGAACCGGAGGTAAGGATATGAGCATAAAGACAAGAGAAGAAAGAAAATTCAGATTTGAGACACTGCAGCTGCATGTAGGACAGGAAAAACCAGACGTGGCAACAGGAGCCAGAGCAGTACCGATTTACCAGACATCCTCTTATGTATTTGAAAACTCCAAACAGGCTGCAGACAGATTCGGCTTATCAGACCCGGGAAACATCTATGGAAGACTGACAAATCCCACGGAAGATGTTTTTGAAAAAAGAATCGCAGCATTAGAGGGCGGTGTGGCTGCTTTGGCTGTAGCGTCAGGCGCAGCAGCGATTTCCTATACATTCCAGAATCTGACACAGGCAGGAGACCATATCGTTTCCGCAAAAAATATTTATGGAGGCACTTATAATCTGCTGGCCCATACACTTCCGCAGTATGGAATTTCATCTACCTTTGTAGACATCTTTAATAAGGAAGAGATACAAAAGGCCATTCAGGAGAATACAAAGGCTATTTTCATCGAAACTTTGGGAAATCCTAATTCAGAGGTAGTAGACATTGAGGAAATTGCAAAAATTGCCCATGCGAATAAAATTCCTCTGGTGGTGGACAATACCTTCGCAACTCCGTATCTGGTGCGGCCCATTGCCTACGGCGCAGATATTGTAGTACATTCTGCAACGAAGTTTATCGGAGGACATGGAACAGCCATTGGCGGTGTGATTGTAGACAGCGGAAACTTTGACTGGGAGGCATCCGGGAAATTCCCGTCTCTGACAGAGCCAAATCCAAGCTATCACGGAATCAGCTTTACAAAAGCAGTGGGAGCAGCCGCATTTGTGACAAAAATCCGGGCTATTTTGCTGAGAGATACAGGAGCAACCATTTCCCCGTTTCATTCTTTCCTGTTCCTGCAGGGGCTGGAAACACTTTCTCTGAGAGTAGAGCGTCATGTGGAAAATGCAGTGAAGACGGCAGAATTTTTAAATAACCATCCATTGGTGGAGCGTGTACATCATCCCAGTGTGACAGAAGATGAAGAGCAGAAAAAACTCTATAAAAAATATTTCCCAAATGGCGGAGGTTCTATTTTTACCTTTGAAATAAAAGGAGACGCAGCGACTGCGCAGAAATTCATTGATCAGTTGCAGCTGTTTTCTCTGTTGGCCAATGTAGCGGATGTGAAATCTCTGGTCATTCATCCGGCTACCACAACACACAGCCAATGCACAGAGGAGGAACTGGAAAGCCAGGGCATAAAACCAAATACCATTCGTTTATCTGTGGGTACAGAGAATATTGCAGATATTCTGGAGGACTTGGAAGAGGCATTTGCAAACTTATAAGAAGCAATTCTATAAAACATATTGAAATAGTAGGTTAATTTGAGTATAATCAGACGTATGGAGGAAGAAATATGAGAATATCAACGAAAGGAAGATATGCAGTTCGCCTGATGTTGGATTTGGCAACCAATTATTCCGGGAGTCCCATACGTCTGAAGGATGCAGCAGGAAGACAGGGAATCTCTGAGAAGTATCTGGAGCAGATTATCAGCGTCCTGAACAAAGCAGGATATGTGAGAAGTATACGGGGACCTCAGGGAGGCTATGTACTGCAGCGGACACCGAAGGAATATACCGTGGGAATGATATTGAGACTTACAGAAGGAAGTCTGGCCCCGGTAGAGTGTGCAGAGCAGGAGTTCGCTGGCTGCAGCCGTGAAAATGATTGTGTGACGAGAATCCTGTGGAAAAAATTGAATGATGCCATAAACAGTGTAGTCGATGAGGTTACGCTGGAAGATTTAATCAGCTGGCAGGCGGCAAAAGCAGACGAATATATCATATAAGATGATAAAAAAGACATTAAAAAACTTTGATATGAGGCAGATATGCAATTCCGGCCAGTGTTTCCGTATGGAACTGCTGGAGAATGGAAATTATAAGGTTATTGCTGGAGACAAATATCTGGAAGTGGGACAAAAGGGGGAAGACTGCACCTTCTTTTGTCAGGAGGCAGATTTTGATTCGTTTTGGAAAACGTATTTTGATTTGGACAGAGATTATGCTTCCTGTATTTCGCAAATTGCAGTGGAAGATGTATATTTGATGAAAGCAGCCCGGTTCGGCAGCGGCATCAGAATTTTAAAACAGGATTTATGGGAAATGATTGTTTCTTTTTTGATTTCCCAACAAAATAATATTGTGAGAATACGCCGTTGTATTGCGAATATCTGCGAGAAATACGGAGACGAGAAGAGGGACATTCACGGAAATGTGTACTATGGATTTCCGAAAGCAGAGGTATTGGCAAAGCTGGAAGAGGATGCTTTAAAACCATGTAATCTGGGCTACCGCAGCAAATATGTGGTGCGGACAGCCAGAAGCATTGTAAACGGAGAGGTGAACCTGGAAGCCCTTGGAAGTATGAAGTATGAGGAAGCAAAGGCAGAACTTTTAAAGCTGTTTGGTGTAGGAGTAAAGGTGGCAGATTGTATCTGCCTGTTTGCATTGCATCAAATGGAGGCGTTTCCGGTAGATACCCATATCCGGCAGGCCCTGGATGCAAATTATGTGAAAGGATTTCCTATGGAGCAGTATCAGGGAATGCAGGGCATTATGCAGCAATATATTTTTTATTACGAGTTGGAAGGCAAGAAAGAACAGGAGAACACATGAATTTAGAATTTAAACCTATTGATGTTGAGGCCATTGAGGAATTAACCCCTTATTTTTGTAAAAGACCGAATAAAACATGCGACAGTGTGATTTTGGACAGCTATTTATGGAGAACGTATTATCAGGTGCGCTATGCAGTCAGTGACAACAAAGCTATACAGTGGCTGATGGAGCACGAAAATGTGGTGAGCAGTGCTATGCCTGTCTGTGAGGAGCAGGATTTGGAGCATTACTTTGAAGAACTGGTGACATATTTTAATGAAGTGCTTCATAAACCGCTGCTGATTCATCTGGCAGATGAAGAGGCTGTCAAGGCTTTGAAGCTGGAAGAGCACACAGACCGGTTTCTGGTGACAGAGCAGGAGGATTTAAAAGATTATTTGTACGAGGGCGATAAACTGCGGACGCTTTCCGGGAAAAAGCTTCACAAAAAGAAAAACAACCTGAACTACTTCATGAAAAATTATGAAGGCAGATTTGAGTACCGCAGCCTTTGCTGCTCGGACAGAGATGATGTTTGGAAGTTTCTGGACCGCTGGAGAGAGGCAAAAGGAGAGGAAACGGAAGAACATCTGGACTATGAGGTACATGGAATCCATGATATTCTGAAAAACTGTTCCAGTTTTCAGGTACGCATGGGTGGTGTGTATGTGGATGATAAACTGGAAGCGTTTACTATCGGAAGCTACAATTCTTTTGAGGATATGGCCGTGATTCATATTGAAAAGGCAAATCCGGAAATCAGGGGACTGTATCAGTTTATCAATCAGCAGTTTTTGCTTCATGAATTTCCGGAAGTACCGTTGATTAACCGGGAAGACGATTTAGGGATTGAAGGGCTGAGAAAGGCAAAAATGTCGTATTCTCCCCTGGATTTTGCCCGAAAATATGAAGTGAGACAGATTGATTTTCACGAAAGCTGACCTTTACAGGGAAAGGACGGAGAAGATGATACATTATCTGCAAGGGAAAGAGAAAGCGAGAAGCCGGAAACTGTGGGAAGAGGCCTTTCCGGAGGACTCTCAGGCGTTCCGGGATTATTATTATACAGAAAAAACAAAGGATAATGAAATACTTGTTCTGGAAGAGCAGGGAAAAGTGCTGTCCATGCTTCATCGAAATCCCTATGACCTGGCCCTTGGAAAGCAGACGGCAAAATGTGATTATATCGTGGGAGTTGCCACAGATAAAGAACACAGAAGAAAAGGGTATATGCGGCAGTTAATGGAACGGGCTTTAAAAGATATGAATGCAGAAAAAATGCCGTTCTGTTTTCTCATGCCGGCTTTTGAAGCGCTTTATCTGCCTTCTGATTTTACCTATATTTATAAAAAGCAGAACCGGGTTCTTACGGATAAAGGTCTCTCTGCTTTTAAAAGCAGAGAAGCAACGCATGGGGAATTAAAGGAAGCTGCCGCTTACATGAACCAATGGCTTGCGAAAAGATATGAAGTGTATGCAAAGAGAGATTTTGCCTACATGGCCCGGCTGAAAAAAGAACTGGAAAGTGAAAACGGCTGTATGGAACTGCTTTACAGTGAAAATACCCTGGCAGGAATCAAAGCCCGATGGGGTATGGAAAAGCCGGAAGAAAGGATGCTGTTCTGTGAAGAAAGTTATGCAAGAAACACAGGAGAAGCAGTTCCCTGTATCATGGGCCGGATTGTAAATTTTGCAGAATTTGTCCGGTTCATCCGGCTGCAAAAGGGTGTGAAGGCAGGGCATGATACGATTCTTTTGGAACTGCAGGATGACATTCTGCAGGAAAATGCGGGACTCTGGCGCTGGACTTTAACCCAGGACGCCTCTGCGGCTGAAAAAATTTCCGGCACGGCCGTTGGGAAAAACGGAGAAAAGGCGGAACCGGATATAAGGCTTACGGTTTCGGAACTGACGGCCTGGCTTTTGGGGTATGCCCTGCCGGGGGCAGCAGAAAAGTGGGCCCATGTGGTGCGCCCGCTTACCGGCGTGTTTTTAGACGAAATTGTATAAAGTGCTGCTTAGGCAGAAGTGTGACGATATTTTCCGGGAGACAAACCTGTTGTCTGCCGGAAAATTTTGATAAAGTGGCTTTCACTGGAAAAGCATAAAATGGTACTGATTTCAGAGACGGAATAATCGGTGTAAAGCAGCATATTTTTGGCAGTGTCGATTTTTTCCTGCCGGACATAAGCCATGGGGCTTAGACCTGTCTCCTCCCGGAACAGGTGGGAAAAGCGGCCCGTACTCAGCCCGGAAAGTTCCCCCAGTTCTTTTAACGTGATTTTGTCCTGGACATGGCTCTGAATATAGTTTATTGCTTTTCGGACAGAACGGGAAAAGGCAGGAGAGAGTTTCCGGTGCTTTACTGCATTGGCAAAGTCCCGTATGGCTCTGGTCTGGAGTTTTTGAATCTGTTCCACGCAGGTACAGGACTCAGAGGTCTGAATATAACTGTCACTCATGGCATAAGCCAGATTTTCGGGTACTCCGGCGTCCATAGCTGCCCGGGTAACCTGTGTAGTAAAGGAAATCATGATAATCTGCGCCTGACGCAGAGGGTTTTGGGACAAAGTTCCCGCTTTTCCTGTAGTTCCCATTAAGCGCAGGCGTTCTTCAGCCAAATCAGCGTCGCCCATACGGACGGCTTCCAGCATATTTTTTTCATATAAATAAGGCGTATGGGGGATAAAGGATTCCCTGCTCTCCAGCAATATTTTTCTTGTTTTCTTATCTAAAAAATCAAAAGAATCTGTATTGAAAATTTCCATAAAAAATCCACTCCTTTTTTGTACAGTATACCAGAGAATTATCAGCATGAATATGATAAAAACAGCAAAAAAATAATATTTTTATTTGCAGAAGTGTGTTAAGTTTATTTCATAAAATATCAGTTTATCATAAGGAGCGATGAGACAATATGAAACGTGATGTAAAAGCGATTGTAAAGGAAATGACTCTGGAAGAGAAAGCCGGAATGTGTTCCGGTAAGGATTTCTGGCACTTGAAAGGAGTAGAACGTCTGGGTATTCCGGAGGTCATGGTGAGCGACGGACCTCATGGGCTGAGAAAGCAGGCAGAGGAAGCGGACCATCTGGGATTAAATGAGAGCATTAAAGCCGTATGTTTTCCTACGGCCTGCGCAACGGCCTGCTCTTTTGACCGGGATTTGCTGCAGGAAATGGGAGAGAGACTGGGAGAAGAATGTCAGGCAGAAGACGTGTCTGTGATTTTAGGCCCGGCTGTCAATATCAAACGTTCCCCTCTGTGCGGAAGAAATTTTGAATATTTCTCAGAAGACCCCTATCTGGCTTCTCAGATGGCAGCTGCACATATTAAGGGTGTGCAGTCTAAGAATGTGGGAACTTCTATTAAGCACTTTGCCGCAAACAATCAGGAACACAGGAGGATGTCCTGTTCTTCAGAAATTGATGAGCGTACCTTTAGGGAAATTTACCTGGGCGCTTTTGAGACAGCCATTAAAGAAGCAAAGCCGGACACAGTGATGTGCTCTTACAACAAAATCAACGGAGAATTTGCCTCTGAAAACCATCGGCTTCTCACAGAAATTTTGAGAGACGAATGGGGATTTGAAGGTTATGTGATGTCTGACTGGGGCGCTGTCAATGAGCGGGTAAAAGGTTTAAAGGCGGGGCTGGATTTGGAAATGCCGGGAAGCGGCGGCTATACAGATAAAGAAATTGTGGAGGCTGTGAAAAACGGAACCATGGACGAATCCGTTCTGGATACAGCTGTGGAAAGAATTTTAAATGTGGTGTTCCATTATGTGGACAACCGCCAGGAAGGAACCTTTGACCGTGAGGAAGACCATAAGCTGGCAGCGAAAATCGCAGCAGAGTCCATGGTACTTTTGAAAAATGAGGGAATTCTGCCTTTGAAACCGGAAGGAAAGAAGATTGCCTTTATCGGAAAATTTGCAGAACAGCCAAGATTCCAGGGCGGCGGAAGTTCTCATATTAACTCTTTTAAAATCACCAGTGCATTAGACGCAGTAAAGGAAGTTACAGAAGTGACTTATGCCCAGGGATATGACATAAAGGAAGATAAAACAGATGAAAAGCTTCATAAGGAAGCCGTGCAGGCGGCGAAGGAGGCTGATGTTGCCGTGATTTTTGCAGGTCTTCCGGATGCGTTTGAGTCAGAAGGATATGACAGGACACATATGAGAATGCCCCAGTGCCAGAATACTTTAATTTCAGATATTACAAAAGTGCAGAAAAATGTAGTTGTAGTGCTGCATAACGGCTCTCCGGTAGAAATGCCCTGGGCGGATGACGTTCAGGGGATTCTGGAAGCTTATCTGTGCGGAGAAGCCGTAGGACAGGCAGAAGTAGATTTGCTCTTTGGCAAGGCTAACCCGTGCGGTAAACTGGCTGAAACGGTTCCTTATAAGCTGTCAGACAACCCGTCTTACCTGTATTTCCCGGGAGACGGAAAGACGGTGGAATATAAGGAAGGCGTCTTTGTAGGCTACCGTTATTATGATACCAAGGAAATGCCGGTGCGCTATCCTTTTGGATACGGATTAAGCTATACAACGTTTGCATACAGCGATATGCAGATTTCCGCAGAGGAAATCAAAGATACGGATACGCTGAAGGTATCTCTGAAGGTGAAAAATACAGGAAATGTGGCAGGAAAAGAGATTGTACAGCTTTATGTAGCGGATAAGACAGGCGCAGCCAGCCGTCCGGTGAAAGAACTGAAAAACTTTGTGAAAGTAGAATTGCAGCCACAGGAAGAAAAAACCGTGGAAATGGAACTGGATAAGAGAAGTTTTGCGTGGTACTGCACGGAACTTCAGGACTGGTATGCGGCAACCGGAGAATATGAAATTCTGGCGGCAGCGTCTTCTCAGGATGTGCGTCTTAGAAAAACTGTCCGAGTGGTTTCCTCCCAGGAAATACCGCTGCATGTACACATGAACACTACCATCAGTGAACTGATGGAAAATCCAAAAACCAACAGTGTGATTCAGGAACTGGCCAGCAGCCTCATGGAACATATGGGCGGTTCTCAGGACGGAGAAGAAGGAACAGCAGCAGCAGAAGCGATTACCCCGGAAATGTCCATGAAAATGATGGAGAACGCGCCTCTTCGCGCTATGCGCAGTTTCATGGGAATGAATGGAGAGGAACTGGAGGCGTTGATTAAAAAATTGCAGGAAGCAGCGTCAATGTAGCAAAAACGTACTTTTCGTTGTGTCATAATGTTAAATCTATGTAAAATATGTTAAATCTCTGTATAAAATATTGCGGAATTTGCTCATAAAAGGTATAAAAGTAAGGAAGAGATTAATAAAACGTAAAAATTGCATGAATTGCAATGGGAGGAAAAACGTGAAGATTACAGATTTTTTCAGTCTTTTAGGAGGACTGGCATTATTCCTTTACGGAATGCAGATGATGAGCAACGGACTTGAGGCAGCAGCAGGAAACAAGATGAAACAGATTCTGGAAAAGCTGACTGCAAACCGTTTTCTGGGTGTTTTGGTAGGTGCCGGAATTACAGCCGTTATTCAGTCTTCATCAGCCACCACAGTTATGGTCGTGGGCTTTGTAAACTCAGGCATGATGACTTTAAAACAGGCCGTATGGATTATTATGGGTGCCAATATCGGTACCACAATTACCGGACAGTTAATTGCCCTTGATGTCGGTCAGCTGGCGCCGCTTTTTGCTTTTGCAGGTGTGGCTTTGATTGTGTTTGTGAAGAAACAAAAGGTACATCACTATGGTTTGATTGTAGCCGGACTCGGTATTCTGTTTATTGGTATGGAAATGATGAGCGGCGCAATGATGCCTCTTAGAGAGTCTGAGGCTTTCGTCTCTCTTATGACGAAATTCTCCAACCCGGTACTGGGCATTCTGGCAGGTATGATATTTACAGCTCTTATTCAGTCTTCTTCTGCGTCTGTAGGTATTCTGCAGGCCCTTGCATCCAGCGGACTGATTGGACTGCCAAATGCAGTATTCGTACTGTTCGGACAGAACATTGGTACTTGTATTACAGCAATTCTGGCTGCTATCGGCACAAACAGAAATGCAAAACGTACTACAGTGATTCACCTGATGTTCAACATTATCGGTACGACTATCTTTACCATCGTATGTATTCTGACTCCGCTGACCTCACTGGTGGAAAACTGGACACCGGGAAATGTTTCAGCACAGATTGCAAATATGCATACATTATTTAACATTGTAACAACACTGCTCCTTCTTCCATTTGGAACTTATCTGGCAAAACTTGCTGTCAAGATTCTTCCGGAGAAACAGGAAGAAATGGAAGGTGTTATGCACATGGAGTTCATTCATCCAATGGAAACCAAAAGAGATACTCAGATTGGTCTTTCCGCTATTGCGGTTACGGGTATTAAGAACGAACTTCACCGTATGATTGGCATGGCAAAAGAAAATGTAGAAAAGAGTTTTGTATGTGTGAAAGATGGAAAGAGAGAACTCTTAGAGGAAGTCAGAGAGCGAGAGGAATATATTGATTATCTGAACAAAGAGATTTCCAAATATATTTCCAAGGTGCTGGTAAATGAAAGCAATCCGGGAGATTCCCAGTACATCAGCGCGCTTTTTAAAGTGTGCGGAAACGTAGAGAGAATCGGCGACCACGCCATGAATATCTGCGAATATACCAAGATGATTGAAAAACAGGGAATTACCTTCTCTGCAGAAGTAAAAGAAGAAATGGATGAAATGCGTGAAATTTGTGGAAAAGCTTTAGATTTTCTGTCACAAATTGAGGATAACTCCGGAAAGAACATTCAGGCTATCGAAGACTTTGAGCAGAAAATTGACGATATGACAGAGGACTACAGACAGAAGCAGATGGTTCGTATGCAGAAGGGAACCTGCTCAGAGGAAGGCTGTATTATCTACTCTGAAATGCTGACAGATTTTGAACGTATTGGTGACCATATTCTGAACATTGGACAGGAAATGGGTATGGGAAAAGTCGGAGCATAAGAAAACATTTATGAATATTTTGTAGATTAGAGGCTGTGGCATTAAGCACACTATGTGTTTCTTGCCACAGCCTTCATTGCTGACACAAAGAAACCCCTAATTCCCTCAAGATTAAGGGAATTAGGGGAGTTGAATAGGCGAATCCTATTTTTTATTCGCTTGTTCTTATTCTGTCCACCAGACTGCCTGTTTGCATTCTCTTATAAAGCAGTGGTGGAATCAGAGCACAGATTCCAAAGGCTATCATAAAGAGCAGGAGATTTTTTAGGACAGGAACGCAGAACGTCATACCGTAAATGTTCATAAAATGAAAAATCACATATCCCAAAGGCACTCCCGCCAGAAGGGAAAGCAAGACGGAGATTACGCCGTATCCGAGACCTTCTGTCATAAGTACCCGTCTTATTTGCTTTTGCGTCATCCCCAGGCTTTCCAGTACAGCGAATTCTCTGGAACGCTCCTGCACGCTGGCAGTCATCATATTAAAATAATTCATGAGCGTCAGAAGCGCCAGAATCAGTCCCAGGCCATTTCCAAAGACTTTTATTTGAGTTTCCGTTTTTGACATATTTTTATAGGATTCCAGCTTGGATTGGAAACCAACGCGCTTTTCACCTGCGAAGATTTGCTTTATCTGTGCTTCTGTTTCTTTGGAAAAAGGTTTCTCATAATCTGCATAAACTACTTCAATGGGGAACTCGCCTGCAAGTTTTTCCGCAAATTTTTCACTGACTATAATCTGTGGGTTGTAGCCACCGGAAAAAGAGGCGGGAGAATTCGAAAGAGCAGCGATTTTTACAGAATACATCTGCTGGCTTTTTCCGGGAAAGTAAAAAGTCAGATTTTTTCCCACGGCTTCTTTTGGGGATACCCAGTAGTTCTTTTCCAAGAGGGCAATTTTTCCTTCAAGAAACAGGGTTTTATCCAGCGTATTTCCCAGTTCTTCGTTTAATACGTCAAATTCTGTTTCGCTGATACCCACCAGACGGCTTCCAAACATGTTATTCATAGTTTCCGTATCTTTTTTATAGGCGTCCATGGTTTCATTATAATTGCCGCCCGGTGTCATTCTGGACTCAAACAGCCGTTTCAGATACCCTCCCAGTGCCTCTTTCTGATAAGGAATACAGATATCTGTGGTTTTGACTGTTCGTATATTCTTTACACCGGGAACGGATTTTAGCTTCTGCAGTTTCTCAGAGGTAAAAAGCTGTGTTTCATCTTCGCGGAGCATGGTATTATTTTCCAATGCAATATCGCTGTCAGAAATAGTATTCAGTACGCGTTTGGAATCATATTCCATCAAAAGTATACTTACAATCAGAAAAAGCGAAAGCACAAGAAAGAACGAGGTTAAAATAGCAAAGGTCTGTTTTTTTCGACGGAACATATTTCGCCATGCCATGGCTCTTATGCTGTTGCTGCCTTTGGCTTTTGTTCTTTTGGACTGGAATTTTAAATCGGCTTCTGTATAACGTACAGCCTCCATAGGAGCACATTCCCCTACAATTTTTGCAGGTTTTCTGGCACTGATAAAGACAGTAAAAGCAGAGAAAATCCCTGCACACAGACAGATAATTCCATAGAGGAGAGGGGTATGTACGGCTTTTATCCCATCTCCGGGATCCAACAGGCGGATGGCCTGGGGCAGAATCTGATTTAACATAATCAGTCCCAGGAGAAGCCCCAGTGAATTCCTCCTGCGGCATTCCAGAAGGCTTGAAGATAAACCAGGTGCCGAAGCTGGGGAGTCGTCATGCCAAGAGTCCGTAACTGCCCAAAGTAACGGATATCTTTGGCAATGGAAATATAAAGCGTATTGTAAATAAACAGATACCCTGCGCTGAAAATCATGAAAAGTAAAAAAATGATGCCTGCCGCTGTTTTCAGGTAGTAGAAAATTAAATCCGGGTCCGATTCCAGAATCTGGCGGTCGGACAGATTCAGCTGTTTTTCCAGGGCTGAAATATTTTTCTGGGTATACAGAGAATGTTTTAAGGAAAGGAACAGGTAACCTTGTCCATAGCTTGTCTGGTCAGCGCCCGTAGTTTCGTAAAAAGCTTTTGATACAAACCCTTTGGACTGTCCCGTATAATCTTTGAAATAGCCGGAAAGAGTAAAGGTTTCCGTAAAAATACTCTGGTCTGCTTCCTGGGCAGTCTTTGGCTCTTCTTCTGTAATATTGTAATAGGTGACAGGAATTTTCATGCCAAGGGTGGGATTCTGAATACCCAGTTCCTTCAGGGCGTCTAAAGAGAGCATGATTTCGTCCTTGTTCTTTGGAAAACATCCCTTTACAGATTCAAAAGCAGGAAGAAGCTGTTTTTTCCACCCTTCTTTGTCACTGTAAAACAGTTTCACCATACTGGAATATTGGCCGTTTCCCTGGGTAATCATGGCACACTTCACTTCCAGCCCCGAGGCGCGGATATAATCCAGTTGTTTTACTTTTTCTATCTGGTCAGGGCGGGGCTCTGTCAGGGCGATGTCGTAATCTCTGCCGGACATCATAAGGTTTCGCCTGGAAAGCGCCTGGGTGTACTGGATTCCGATTCCGATAACGGTTATCAACAGGAAGGAAGTCAGAATAATGGCAAGGATGGTAAGGAGGTTTCGCTTTCTGTTTGCCTGATAAGTGGTGCGGGCTATGCGGGAAATGGTCTTTTTATTGTTTACTTTAATCATAAATCCCACCTCCGCAGATTCGTCCGTCTTCCAGCCGGATTATCCGCTGGGACATCTGGGCAATTTCTTCATCATGGGTAATCATGACCACAGTCTGGTTCAATTGTTCCTGGCTGATTTTTAAAAGCCCCAGAACGTCCTGTCCGGTTCGGGTATCCAGATTACCGGTGGGTTCGTCGGCCAGTACAATGGCAGGTTTGGCCGCCAGAGCTCTGGCCAGAGCGGTTCTCTGTTGTTGGCCGCCGGAAAGCTGGCCGGGCATGGCATAGCGCTTTTCAGACAATCCCAGCATGTCCAGAATGTGGTTTACATAATCCTTGTCCGGCCGGATACCATCCAACTGAATGGGAAGCACTACATTTTCATACACATTCAGCAGGGGCAGGAGGTTGTAATTCTGAAAAACAAAACCGATTTTTCTGCGCCGGAAAATGGTCAGGGAATCTCTGTCCATCAGGGAAATATCCTGTCCGTCTGCCAGCACCCGTCCCGAAGTGGGGTTATCCAGACCGCCCAGCATGTGCAGCAGCGTGGATTTGCCGCTGCCCGATTTGCCTACAATAGACAGAAATTCGCCTTTTTCTACGGAGAGATTGACGCCGTCCAGGGCTTTCACAACCGTGTTTCCCAGCGGATAATATTTTTTCAGATTTTCTGCTTTTAAGATAGTCATAGAAATACTCCTTTCGATTTCTGTATTTTGCATTACAGTAACTATAGCAGAATAATCTTTCCACATTCTGTCTCAAAAGTGACAGTTTTGACAGATTTCAAAAGTATACGGAATTCGAAAGAGCATGTCTGGAAAGAAACACCGAGAAGTCGCTGCCTTTGCCTGGGGAAGAATCCACTTTGATATACCCGCCCTCCTTCGCCAGAATTTCCCTGGCAAGATACAGCCCGATTCCCAGACCTTTTTCTTGAGACACAGAAGGGGAGCGGTAAAACCGCTGAAAAATCATGCCCTGTTCTTTCTCTGAAATTCCCGGTCCCTGGTCCCGGACATGAATACGGATAAAGGAATCGTAGCTTTCTGCAAAAAGCTGAATTTCAGAACCTTTGGGGGCATATTTTACAGCGTTGTTCAGTATATTTCCCAGGGCTTCTGCTGTCCATTTCATATCGAAAAATGCCTGGAAATCTTCGCCAGAAATCTGAAAGGAAATATGTTTTTTCATGGCCTGCAGCTCTTCCGCCTGGCAGACAAGCCCCAGAAGCTCTGCTGTACCGGAAAAGGCGGGATGAAGAGCAAGCATGTCACTTTCCAGATAAGAAGAATGTACCAGTTCTTTCATAAAGAAATCCAGTTTTTCTGTCTGTGCCTGTATTTTCTGCGTCAGGGCTCTGCTCTGGTCATCGATTTCCGCCTCGGCCAGAAGTCCGGTGTACAGCATGATATTGGTCAGGGGAGTACGTACCTGATGAGAGATGTCAGCAATCAGAGATTTTACCACATTGCGCTCTTCATCTGCCTTTCGATAACTGGCATTGGAAATATCTAAAAGACGGTTTATCCGCTCAGAAATGGCAGCATCTGCAGATTCATCAAAAACAGCCAAAGTCTTCTGGCCGTCCAGGGCTCTGTCCAGGATTTCCAGTATATGATTCATTTGTTTGTCCAGATTTTTCCGATACTGAACCATGGCGAACAGGCACACAGACAGCAGCAGAAGCAGAACAAGGATTCCCAAAAGCAATAGTTTCATTTCGCATTCTCCCACATATACCCTTTTCCGTAAATCGTTTTGATGTACTGGGGATTGGAAGGTTTTTCTTCCAGTTTATCCCGCAGTCTGCGGATACCTACAGACAGGGCGTTGTCCTCTACATATTCGGTTCCGTCTTCCCAGACCCATGCCAGAAGCCGCTCCCGGGTGAGGATTTTTCCCTGGTTAAATACGAGAAGATAGAGAATTTTCTGCTCAGTGCGGCTTAATTCTATGGCTTTTCCGTCCTTGTAAAATTCCATGGTGGAAAAGGAGAAGCGAAAAGGTTCCTGCATATACTCTGATTCCTGTTTGGGACTGATTCTGCGCAGCAGCGCCCGAATACGCGCCCGAAGTACCATGGTGCTGAAGGGTTTGGTGATATAGTCGTCTGCTCCGCATTCCAGCCCCCGTACAATGTCCAGTTCCATGTCACGGGCAGTCAGGAGGATAATGGGAACCTTGCTTTCTCTGCGGATGTCCTGGCAGAAGGCGAAGCCGCTGCCGTCAGGAAGATTGACGTCTAAAAGCAGCAGGTCAAAGGTCTGGCTTTTTAAGGCTGCCGCCGCGTCTTTGACTGTGCTGCATACGGTAAAGGAAAAATCTTTGTCTTTTAAAGCCATCTCCATGCCAAACGCCAGTTCCTCATCATCTTCCAGTATCATGATATAGTTCATAGTCCTGTTTTATCCTTTCCCATTGTTCTTGCAAAACGTTGCTCTATTGGGATTATTGTACCTGTCTTGTTGTACATTTTCAAGTGTGTGTGGTATGATTAAGAAACACAAAGCCAAATGCCAGGCTGGCAGACTGAGAAAAATGAGGACAAAAAGACATGAATAAAGCAAAACAGATACTTTTAAAAGCCCTTTCTTCGCCGGATTCCAGGCTGGATGTGGAGAAATCCAGAAAGCTGATGAATCTGAAAGCCTTAGACCCGTTAAAGCCTTTTTACCGGACTTTAGATACAAAGTTTTACCGGGAAGGACGGGAGATTCCCCTTCGGATTTATTTTCCGGACAGTGAATCTTATCAGACTGCAGAGGCAGTGCAAAAGGGCGACATGACGGATAACATTTACCCTGTGCTGCTGTATATTCACGGCGGTGGGTTTGTGACGGAAAGTGTGGATTCCTACAGCCGGGTATGCCGGAATCTGGCAAAGCACACCCGTCATGTAGTGGTAGCTATTGACTATCCCCTGGCGCCGGAACACCGGTTTCCTACACAGGTGGAGGACTGTTACGCTGTGGCAAAAGCGGTTTTTGCGGACAGGAATCTGCTGAATGCAGACCCGGACTCCATTACCATTATGGGAGACAGCGCAGGAGGAAATCTGACTGCGGCTGTGACCTTAATGGCAAGAGACAGAGGGGAGTTTGCGCCGCCCAGACAGATACTGATTTACCCCTGTGTCAACAACAATTACCGGGAGAACAACGGCTTTGCTTCCCTTATGGAGAACGGGCAGGATTACCTGTTGACACGGCAGAATATGGCGGATTATCTGGACTATTACCAGTCTTCAGAGAGGGACAGAGAAAACCCTTATTTTGCTCCGCTTCTGGCAGAGGATTTCACCAATCTGCCGAAAACTCTGATTATTACCGGGGAATTTGACCCGTTAAGAGACGAAGGAGAGGCCTTTGCTGCAAAACTGGCAAAAGGGGGAAACCAGGTGGAATGTCATAGAATTGCAGACGGGATTCATGGATTTTTTCTGCTGGAAACCTTTCATCCGGCAGTGAAGAAGACTTATGAATATATAAATGAATTTCTGGAAACAGAGGGGATACAGGATTAAAAAAGGGGGAAAAAATTGTGCCAGGAAGAGGAAGAAAATGGCGCTCACTGGAGAATACAGCCAAAATATTTCCGGCTACCAGCGGGAAAAAGGATGAGAGGGTGTTTCGGATTTCCTGCCAGATGAAGGAAGCTGTAGAGCCGGAAAAGCTGCAGAGGGCGCTGGATTTATGTGTGGAAGACTATGCCCTTTTTCTCTGTGTACTGCGGGGCGGACTCTTTTGGAACTATCTGGAGGAAACTCATTTAAGACCGGTGGTGAGGGAGGAATACAAGCCGCCCTGCAGTCAGATTTATGTCCGGGATCAGAAGAATCTGCTGTTTGAAGTGACTTATTACCGGAAGCGGATTAACTTTGAAACTTATCATGCCCTTACAGATGGAACCGGGGCTATGCAGTTTGTAAAATCTTTGCTTTATTATTATCTCAAAGAACTGCACCCGGATAAGGTGAGCGGTACGGCGGACCAGGTAAGGCCTGACGCCACAGCGGCAGAGATGTCGGAAGACAGTTTTGAGAAATACTATTCCGACCGGGGAAAAGAGGAAAAAATCCCGAAATACCGGGCGCATCAATTACATTACCGGAAGACGGAATACCACATGCTGCACCTGACAGAAGGAATCTTGTCAGTGAAGGAACTGCTGGAAACGGCTCGTTCTTACGGCACGACGCTGACCGTATATCTCACGGCTGTCTATTTGTGCGCCATTGCACAGGATATGAGTGAAAAGCAGAAGAAAAAGCCGGTGGCCTTAATGATTCCCGTGAACCTGAGAAACTATTTTCCCTCGGATTCGGTACGAAACTTTTTCGGGTGGATTGATATTGGATATGATTTTTCCAGCCAGAGTGAAAAGCTGGAAGATGTTATCGCGTTTACGGCAAAATTTTTTAAAGAAGAGCTGACGCCCCAGCGGATTGCGGCCAGAATGAACGGTTTTATGCGTATGGAGAAAAATCCTTTTATGCGGGCGCTTCCCCTGCCTTTGAAACTGTGGGGCATGCAGGCCGGAGCCAGACTGTCTTCTGCCAATGGAACCGCTGTGTTTTCCAATATCGGAAAGATTACGATGCCGAAAGAATGCAGGGAATATATAGACTGGTTTGATTTTTATACCACGACGCCCAAAATGGAAATTTGTATGTGTTCCTTTGAAGATAATCTGACTATCAGCTTTACTTCCCAGTTTGCAGAAAGCCATGTGGAGCGGAATTTTTTCCGTATGCTGACAGAACAGGGGACAGCGGTGCGTATTATTTCCTGGAATGAGGAAGACTGGAAAGGGGGAGAATGAGTATGCAGTACTGCAGTAAGTGCAAAGTTTCCATAGAGACGCCTCATAAGAGATGTCCCCTTTGCCAGGGGAAGCTGGAGGGAGAAGGTGAGGAGGAGAGCAAGCTGTTTCCCGACTTGTCGGGAGAGAAATCCAGAGTGTTTCTGGGATTTAAGGTGTTTACCTTTTGCTGTATAGCGATTCTTGTTCTGGGGTTGGCGGTCAATCTCATGTTTCCCGCACCGGTATTCTGGGCAGGCTTTTTGGCGGCGGCTGTTGTCTGTATGTGGATTCTCACGGCAGCGGCCTTTATCAAAAGACGGAATCTGCTGAAAAATACGTTGTGGCAGATGGTGCTTTTGTGTGTGGTGTTTCTGTTCTGGGACTTTCTGACCGGGTATCGGGGCTGGTCTTTAGAGTACGGAATTCCTGTGGTAATTCTTCTGGTATTTCCTGTGCTTACGGTCATTGTGAAGCTGATGAAGCTGCCGGCATCTTATTATATGATTTACTATCTGCTGGCCTGTGCAGCAGGGCTTTTGCAGCTTCTGTTCTGGCCTGCGGGACTGGTGCAGATGCATAGAGTCTGTGTGCTCTGCGGTGCGGTATCGGCCCTTGTTTTTGCGGGGCTTGGGATTTTCCAGGGGAAATATGTCTGGGAAGAGATGAGGAAAAAGACTCATATGTAAGAAAAAATAAGAATGTCATATCAAGCACAGGGAGAAAATTCCTGATATCAGCTTGATATGGCATTCTTTTTCGATTATTTTAGAAAAGTAATTTCAACGGTAAACAAGTCTGCGTCTGTCAGCACCTCCAGCCGTCCGCCCTGGAGCTCTGTGAAACTCTTGGCAATAGCCAGGCCCAGTCCGCTGCCTTCTGTGTTTCTGGAAGAATCTCCCCGGACGAACCGCTCGGTAATCTCGCTGGGATTAAAGTTCAGTTCTGTTGCAGAAATATTCTTCATAATAATTTTTACATGATTTTCTGTGTTTTCCATGTTGACGTATACCCTGGTACCGGGCATGGCGTACTTGGTAATGTTTACCAGCAGATTTTCAAAAACCCGGTAAGTGCGCTGGCTGTCCAGCGGAAGAATCACTTTTTCTTCCGGAAGCTGCCACCGGAATACCAAATCCGTAGCGTCAATTTTGTCCTGCAGTTCCAGTTTGACCTGACGCAGAAGACTGACAATATCAATGTCCATAATGTTTAAGGTAACGGTCTTGCTGGTGGCCTTGCTGATTTCAAACAAATCTTCAATCAGAATTTTCAGTCGGTTGGCTTTCTGGTCCAGAATCTGAATGTAGCGTTTCCGTTCTTCCTCCGGCAAATCCTCCTGTTTCAGCAAATCCACATAAGTGATAATGGCCGTCAGAGGGGTTTTTAAATCGTGGGAGACATTGGTAATCAAATCTGTTTTCATCTTTGTGCTTTTCACCTCTTCGTCAACAGCTTTGGAAAATCCTGTCTGAATCTTGGAGATTTCCTCACGGAAAGGCTCGAATACCCCTAAGTCCTCGGGAATGGTGCCGTTTAAGTTTCCTTTTGCCAGTTCATTGGTGGCTTCCAGAAGAAGCTGGTACTGGTCCTGGATTCTTCGCAGGTACTTCCGCAGCAGGAAGAACAGGGCAATGGAATAGATCCCCAGTGCGCCGATTCCGAAGAACCACATCAAGCTGATAAAGCCCAGGATAATAAAGTTAATCAGCACGATTTTCAGTAGAGTACGGTTGCTGTCATCCTTTAAGTTTATATGAAGGAGTCCGTCATAAGTATTCCGGCAGAGCTTGCACAGCCAGGGCCAGATACGGTAAATCAGTACCCGTTCTTTGATATAGCGTTTCAGTCCCATGGTAAGCATGGTACGCAGGCAGCCTACAGTCCAGTAAACTACAGCAAAGAGGGCAATCCAGCCAAAGAGTCCCCAGGTGTATTGCAGAATAGTTGCCGGAAGTTCCGGTGTGCCGATGCTGGTAAGCACATTGTAAATGGCCTGTGTATTCAGCGCAGAAGGGTCTGTGAGAATGGATTCTGCGATACTGATGGCACAGATACCTGTTACAAAGATAATTTCAAAAGGCGTATGGAAGATTTTTTCTTCTCCTGTCTGCAGCGGCTGAACAAAAGGAAGCAGAAGAGCGCCCAGAGCGACAAAACCGGCCAGAGCCAGGCACAGAACCAGCAAATCGCCATTGTAAGAGCCTGTTTCCAGATAATAAGAGTAATCGCTTTCCAGGAAATCGGGAAGCACGGCGTTGGTCATAGCGAAGCAGTAAATGCGGCTCTGCGGTTTCTGGAAGGTACGGCGGAAATTGTAGTAATCGCTGAATTCCTCTGTGGGATTCTGTTTGGCAATCTCATTTAACATCTGAGATTCTGCGCCTTTTTGCTGAGACAGGAAGGAAGTAGACTTCACAGTGCCGTTTTCGTTGTATTCCACAATAGCGGCAAAGGCATACTCAGAATCCTCGTCTAAGACACCCTGCGTCCGCATATTGGAAAGCGCCGTATAGAGAGAATTTTTCTCCTCCGTGCTGCCACGGTTGGTGTCGATAATATCCTTGCTTTCTCCGTCCAGTACGTCGTATTCCAGATAAGTACGAAGATGAGAAAAATCAGACTGCCAATCGTTGTATTTTTCTTCCATGTCGTAAACTACAGAGTCGATGTCCGTGTAATCCTGAGAGTCCGTAGTCTCCGATGAGGTACTTTCTGCAGTCTTTGTCTCTCCGGTAGAGAAGAACATGTCGTAAGCGCTTAACGTATTGTTGTTTTTACTCTGCAGTTCTTCCCCGTAGAGCACATAGCAGTTTTCTACCAGTTGGTTTAGCAGGCCGGACTCTGTAAAAGACAGGTTCTCCTGTTTGTTTTGCTGCCGAATATAATGGGGCCGTATAATCATCATGGCCAGAGACGGCAGCAGAATAACCAGCGCCACGATAACGGCTGTCAGTTTATGATAATTTTTCAATTTTGTATCCAACTCCCCACACCACCTTTAAATATTTTGGTTCCTTCGGATTAATCTCAATCTTTTCGCGGATATTCCGGACATGCACCATAACGGTTTCTGTGTTAATGGCTCTTTCATTCCATACCCGCTCATAAATTTCATCAGCTGAGAATACTCTTCCGGGATTTTTGATAAGCAACAGAAGAATTTTAAATTCCATGGGTGTCATCTTGACAGGCGCGTCATCCACACGGACTTCAAAGGTATTTTCGTTGACCTCCAGACCGCCCATGGTATAGACAGTTTCCGTGCGTTCCTGCTCTTTTGTCTGGAGTTTTTCCATAAACCGCCGGTAGCGGCGCATCTGGGAATTGACTCTGGCCATAAGCTCCATAGGAGTAAAGGGTTTGGTGACATAATCGTCTGCGCCGATGTTGAGCCCCATAACTTTATCTACTTCTTCGGATTTGGCAGAGAGCATAATCACCGGAAAATCGTGTTTTTCCCGCAGTTTCATAGTCATGGTAATACCGTCCATGCGGGGCATCATAATATCCACAATGGCCAGATGAATTTCTTCCTTTTCCAGTACTTCAAGACCTTTCATGCCGTCTTCTGCCATAAAGACCTCATATCCCTGGCTCTTTAAGTAAATGGCAACGCCCGCCCGTATGTCTTTGTCATCTTCTACAATTAAAATGTGATTCATATCCATGGTTTTCTCCTGTTCCTCTGTCTATGCTACAGATAATAAAGTACAAATTGAAAAAGTGGTGTGTAAAAAAGCAAAAGAATTTCTAAAGAAAACCCTCGCAGAAAACTCAAGAAAGAAGAGGAGTCTGCGAAGGCAAAAAAATACTGTTATTTGTCAAAAAAATCTTTGATTTTATCCAGGCGTGTGGTCATGCTTCCCAGCATGGCGTCCAAAATCACCAGTGCAGCCATGGATTCCACTACGACTACGGCTCTGGGCACAATAATGGGGTCATGGCGGCCTTTAATACGGATTTCGATTTCCTCTCCCTGGCGGTTGACGGTTTCCTGTGGTGCGGCAATGGAAGGGGTGGGTTTAAAAGCTGCCCTGAAAAGAATGGGAGCTCCGTCGCTGATACCTCCGGTAATGCCGCCGGAGTGGTTGGTTTTCTTTACAATCTGCCCCTCTGTGTCCACGCGGTAGGCATCGTTGTTTTCCAGTCCGGTCAGGCGGGCTGCTTCCATGCCTTCGCCGATTTCAAAGCCTTTCACAGCCCCGATGGAAAACATGGCTTTTGCAAGGGCAGCGTCCAGCTTTTCAAAGGCAGGTTCTCCGATTCCGGCAGGAACGCCGGTGATTTCACATTCCACCATACCGCCGGAGGAGTTGGTTTCCCGCATACATTTGTCCAGATACTCCTGTGCCGCCTGAGCTGCCTGTGTGTCCGGCATGTACAGGGCATTGTTTGAAATCTCTTCTTTGGAGAAATTGGCCCGGTTAATCTGTACGGGACCAATGGAATAGGTATAGGCGGAAACCGTGATTCCCAGTTCTTTTAACAGCTTTGCGGCAATGGCCCCTGCGGCCACACGTCCAATGGTTTCCCGGCCGGAGGAACGTCCGCCGCCTCTGTAATCCCGGAAACCGTATTTGCGGTCATAGTTTAAATCTGCATGACCGGGACGGTAGCAGTTGGCAATTTCGCTGTAGTCATGAGAGCGCTGGTCCGTGTTTGCCACCATAAGGGAAATGGGATGCCCTGTGGTTTTTCCCTCAAAGACGCCGGAAAGGATTTCCACCTGGTCGGCTTCCTTTCGCTTGGTGGTGAAACGGGACTGTCCCGGTTTTCTCCGGTCTAAAAAGGCCTGAATGTCCTCCTCGCAAAGAGAAAGTCCGGCAGGGCAGCCGTCTACCACAACACCGATACCTCTGCCGTGGGACTCCCCCCATGTTGTAATGCGGAAAATGTTTCCAAATGTTGAACCGTACATAACCTTACCTCCCATTTCCATTTATAAGTTGAATACCGTGTATGCAACAATCGCCGCAATGGCCTGAATCAGCAGAATTGCCGGCAGTCCTACGGCGAATTTTCTGTGCTGTGTCTTATGTCTGAAGATACGCATACCGCAGATGGCGCCCAGAGAACCGCCGCAGACGGCAATTCCCAGCAGGGTTTTCTCTGAAATTCGCCACTGATGAAGTTTGGCTTTCTGCTTGTCTATACCGAAGCAGAGAAAGGCCAGCAGATTCACAGCTATGAGATACATCACAATATTTTTCACAATCAAAAATTACACTCCTTTGTAACTGTTCCCCGCCACATCCGGAAGGGTGATTTCCCCTGCCAGATTGCGGTAGAACATTTCCTCTATTTTTTTGCGCTCCCAGTGTTTGCCCAGAATCCACATAACTTTGGTAACCACGGCTTCTGTGCTCATGTCATAAGCCTGGAACACACCGGCATCCAGCGCGATTTTTCCTGTTTCGTAGAGAGAAAGATTGCTGCCCTCGTAAGGACACTGGCTTTTCACTACTACAATCATTCCTTTCTGAATGACGTCTTTTAAGTCGTCAATGACCTCAGAAGACAGGGTGGGAATTCCGCCCATGCCAAACGCCTCAATAATCAGCCCCCGGTAGCCCTGTTCATACAGAAGCTGAAAAATTTTTCCGTCAAAGCCGGGTACTAATTTAATAAGAAAGACTTTTTCTTCCAGTTTGGTTTCCAGAGTACATTTGCCTCTTGGTCCCGGTATATAAGAGCGCCGCAAATCCAGCCCCCAGGAATTTACCTCGCCCACATAGGGATAATTAATGCTTTCAAAGGCATGAAAACTGGTAGTGCGTACCTTTGAAGCCCTGGTTCCCAGAATCACCTTGCGGTTAAAGGCAAGGAAAATACCGGGCATGCCGCTTCCGGCCATGTGAATGGCGCAGCGGCAGTTTTCCACTGCGTCTGCCAGTGGATTTAAAATAGAAAGCTGGCTTCCGGTAATGACTATGGGAATGGGGATATTCGGCAGCATGAAGGACAGTGCGGAAGAGGTATATGCCATGGTATCCGTCCCGTGGAAAATCACAATGCCGTCATAAGTCATATACTGCTCGTAAATCGTTTTTGCCATGGCCTGCCAGTTGGAAGGCTGGATATTGGCGCTGTCCAACTGGAACAGTTCCAGAAAATCCACGTCGTACAAATCCGTAATATCGGAAATGTAGGAGAGGATATCCTTGCTGGAAAGTCCCGGCACCAGTCCCTTTTCGTCCTGCACACAGGCCAGGGTTCCGCCTGTGGTAATAATGAGAATTTTCTTTTTCATCCTTTATTTCCCTGCTTCCCACCGTCCCGAAGCGCCGCAGGGCAGTACCAGTCCGCTCTGGGTTACGGGAAGACCGATTTCCTGTGAATCCACGGTTCCGTTGAATTTCTTTAATTCCGTTGCCAGCATGTAGGTCAATACTGCAGGAGCAAGTCCTGTGGTGTAGGAGTTGACAAGGAAGAACAGCGGATTGTCAGAGAGAATCTGGGTACACAGCTGAATGAGCGGGTGAATGGCATCTTCAATTTTCCAGATTTCTCCTTTTGGTCCTCTGCCGTAAGACGGCGGGTCCATGATAATGGCGTCGTATTTGTTTCCTCTGCGGATTTCCCGCTCTACAAATTTTACACAGTCGTCCACCAGCCAGCGGATGGGGGCGTCTTTTAAGCCGGAAGACACGGCATTTTCCTTTGCCCAGGCAACCATTCCCTTGGAAGCGTCCACATGAGTGACAGAAGCGCCGGCTGCAGCCGCAGCCAGGGTGGCGCCTCCGGTGTAGGCAAAGAGGTTTAATACTTTGATGGGGCGTCCGGCTGTACGGATTTTTTCAGAAAACCAGTCCCAGTTGGCTGCCTGTTCCGGGAAAAGTCCGGTGTGCTTGAAGCTGAAAGGCTTTAAGTTAAAGGTCAGACTTTTGTACTGGATGGTCCACTGTTCCGGTAAGTCGAAGAATTCCCATTCGCCGCCTCCCTTTTTGCTGCGGTGGTAGTGGCCGTTCATTTTTTTCCAGCCTTTGTGTGTCTTAGGAGTGTCCCAGATAACCTGAGGGTCCGGACGCACCAGAAGATAATCTCCCCAGCGTTCCAGTTTTTCCCCTTTTGAAGTATCTATAATTTCATAATCTTTCCATTGATTGGCAATCCACATATTAGAATCCTTTCTGCTGAACTATCGTTCGTTTATAGCCAGTATGTGATTTTTATTAAAATAAAGCATATTCAGTATAACAGAAGGAAGGAAAGCAGGCAACCGGGGAATGGTATTTTAGAGCGGTATTTTGGAGAGCGGAGCAGGGAAACAGAAAGATGGAATCTGGAAAACAAATTTCGGCAGAAAAGAAGAGGTCGTTGCGTATGGCATAGGGCTTCTTGTTTTTCTCGAAAAACAGTGGAAATGCGGGAATGCCTATGTTACAATATTTTCAAAGCATTATATTTCCAATAATCTAATATGTCTATTGCGGTATTCTGCCGTGTCTGAAAATCTGACAACATATCAAAGGAAAATCTCAATGCTTTTATTCATAGAAAACAGGAACAAATGCAGAGAGGTGGAACAAAGATGTGCGGCGGAAGGATAAGGTTTGCAGTGTCTGTACGGGAAACTTCCTGCGAAAGAAAGAGGAGGTAGCTATCTTATGGAAGCAAGAAAAACAATCCCGAACAGAGCGTACAAATCAACGGTGTTTGCTATGTTGTTTGAGGATAAAGAACATTTATTGGAACTTTATAATGCGGTCAGCGGAAAACATTACACAGACCCGGAAATGCTGGAAATTAATACACTGGAGAACGCTATTTATATGGCACAAAGCCCATAGAGTTGCCGTCACCGCGCTTTGTAGTGTTTTATAACGGTTTGGAAGAACAGCCGGACACGAAAATCTTAAGATTATCAGAATTGTATACAATAAAAGAAAAGTGTAGTTTGGAATTAACGGCGGTTATGCTGAACGTAAACAGCGGACATAACAAAGAACTGATGAAAATGAGTCATACCTTATGGGAATACGCAGAATATACGGCGAGAGTGAGAAAGTATGCAGAGGAAATGGAACTGGCAGAAGCAGTAGAGCGAGCCATAGAAGAGTGCATAAGGGAAGGAATTTCTGGAGAAGAATAAAGCGGAGGCAAAGAACATGAGTATATTTGAATATGACCAGGAGAAACATATGAGACAGGAGAGGGAAGAAGCCTGGGAGGAGGGCAAAAAGGCTGGAGTTATCGTGGGGCTTGCACAAGGAAAGCGAGAGTTGCTTTGCGAATTGATACAGAAGAAAGTACAAAAAGGAAAAACTACGGAAGAAATCGCAGAAGAATTAGAAGAACCACAAGAGGTGATAGAAAAAATTTTGCAAGATTTAAACGGCTCCTCATCTAAATAAAACAGAGAAAAGAAGAAGTTTGTGTTGATATGCAGCTTCTTCTTTTTTGCTATAGAAGAACTGCCAAACGATGCACTGTCTGATATTAGAGCATGAGCAATGACCTAAAAAAAGTTCCAATATACAAAAATAATACAAAAAAATAGAAAGAACCAGAAATAGTAAAAAAAGGAATGAATTTATTCCTAAAGAATTTTTAGGCGGTATGCTAAAATACATATATAAACAACGCAAGGTAATTGTAGTTCCTTTTGACGGAGAGTCCCTGAAGAGTTTTGCGGAAAGCAGATATGAAGGGATTGAGCCTGTAGGGGATAGTAATATTCAGACATGGCAGAATGAAAGATATAATAACTACGGCGGCATGAAATCTTTCCAGATTCAGCGTCAGCCGGATACCGAAGGTCTGGGAGACGCCGGCAATTCAGGCTGGTGGTGGCCGGACTGGGAATATGACAACAAAATCGGTTTTCTGAAATATGACCTTTCCCAGTATGAGGCAGAAAACGAAGGAAAAGAAATCGAAAGCGCATATCTGTCTCTGAATTATCTGGGAAAAGGTGCAGGTGATGCCAAAACAGACCGTGTAAGAGTTGTTCTTTCCGATACGGAATGGAAGGAACTGGCTGGGAAGAAGACACATCGGAAGACGACGTTGCCTGTTTGAATATGCCGAAGCTGAATTATGACGCGAATGACCTTGAGCATACTTCTGCTGTTTCGGAAGAGTTTGCCACAGAGGAAGGAACAAAGACAATCAGAGTAGATGTGACAAAACTGGTTCAGCAGTTTAAGGAAGAAAATCCGGATGAACAGCAGATTGCATTTGCACTGAATGAAACGGAATCCGGAAACCGACTTAGATTCGGCGCCAAAGAGGCAGGAGAAGGATACGGAGCAAGACTGATTGTAAATTATACGGATGCAGAAGAACCGGAGAATCCTTCAGAGACAACAGATAAGACCGCACTGAATCTGGCTGTTACTATGGCTGAAAAGCTGGAGGCAGAACAGACAGAAAGCGGCAGCTATACAGAAGAGACCTGGGAAGCCGTTCAGACTGCACTGGATGAGGCAAGAATTCTTCTGGAGAATCCGGAAACCACTCAGGCAGAAGCAGACAGTGCATTCTTAAAACTGATGACAGCCATCAACCTTCTGGAAAGCGATGTGCAGAAAGCAGGACTTGGCGCGGCCATTGAGGGTGCAAAAGCTATCCTTGCAGATGCATCTGCTCTGGCAGAGGCAGAAGTAGTTTACGCAGATACAGAAGCCACCCAGACGGCAATCAACCAGGCGGCTACAAACCTGATGACCGCAGTGAATAACCTGCTGGTTACAGAGACGGACAATAGACTGGATATCCTGATTCAGAAAGCAGAAGAATTGCTGCAAAAAGAAGATCAATATACCAATGACAGCGTACAGGCATTAAAAGACGCCCTGGAAGCAGCAAAAGAGGCAGCAGCAAAGAAAGATGCCACGGAACAGGAAATCAACGATGCCTATAACGCTCTGGCAGAAGCCATGGCTTCTCTGGTGCGGGTTGCCAATAAAGACGAACTGAAAAATGCTCTGGATAAGGCAAATGAAATCCTTGTTAATGCAGGAAAATACACAGACAGCAGTCTGGAAGGTCTGGAAGCAGCAAGGGATGCAGCTCAGAGTGTATACGACGATAAGAATGCCTCTCAGGAAGAAATCGAAGAAACGCTGACAGCCTTGATTAACGAAATCCTGGAAGTGCGTCTCCTGGGTGATGTCAATCTGGATGAAGTTGTGGACAGCGCCGATGCACAGGCATTACTGAGATACAATGCAGAACTCGATGAACTTAGCGAAGAACAACTGGATGCAGCGGATGTGAACCGGGATGAGGCAGCAGACAGCAGCGACGCAGGACGAATTTTGCAGTATACGGCGGAGATGATAGAAGAATTCTGAGTTGTAATATAGTTTCCTGATGATAACGCAGACAGAAAAATCGTTACAATCCTTAAAAATAACTGGATTGTAACGATTTTTTAGTATACGACTGTCAAACTCCCGCAATTTATATTGACAAATGAAAAGAGAAAATTATAATAACAAATAGTTAGATATAACTAACTGATGCGAAGACAACAGGAAAAGAAAGGAGAACGCTATGGAAAAGAATAGAAAGCAGCCGGGTATTGTCAGCAGCCGGAGTGCAGAGGTGGCAGAATTTCTGCAGCTGATATGCGGGACAGAGGAAGCGCAGGCAGAGAAAGAGGCCTGTGCACTGGAAGGAATGTTGGGAAGTGAAGCTATGCAGAGTATTTATGATTTTCTGAAATATGGGGAAGTATATGAGAAACGAATGGAGAGCAGCAGGCTGCGGAATTTGTACTGTACAGGAACTTCTGTGCATGGGATGGGACTGTATTGCCCGGATAGCCGCTATCCCAGGTCCTTATCCGGGGATTATGAAGATTTCTGCCCGGAAAGCTGCCTGCACGTCAGAGAGCAGGAATGTGTTTTCTATCTTTTGCCCAGAGAACAGAGATACAAAAAGCAGCTTTGGTATCAGGATACCGGGAAGTGGAAAGCGGCAAAGAGAGACGGAAAGGGATTTCGCCTTCCCTCGGAAATTTTTGATTTTTTTCTGAGCCCGGATGACCCGGTGATAGAAGCGGAAGGTCTAGTGGCGCTTACGGAAAATGGAGAAAGCCCCAAGGAAGAGAACTGCCGGGAACTGAATATTCATTTATACAGAGGATGAAAGCATGGAACAGGGAGAAAATTTTAAAAGGGAAGGCTTGCCGGCTTTGCAGCAGGTTTATTATCTTATGGAACTGGAACGGCTGGGGAGAAACGGAAAGAAAAGGGGAAGTGTGACCCGGATTGCAAAAACCTGCGGAGTACACAGAAGTTCTGTGAACCGTTATTTTAAAAAGTGTCTGGAAGAGGGGTATCTGACGGAAGGACTGGATTTGACAGAAAAGGGAAAAAAATGGCTGGGAGAATACAGGCAGCTTATCCGAAGACTCAGGGTGTATTTTCAGGAAATGGGCATGGACGAAGCAGAAACAGAGGGTAACGTCCGGGTCATGATAGAACATATGGAGCCGAAGACCATACTTTGTATGATACAAAAGCAGACAGAACAGGGGTCATTGCGGGAACAGGAGGCAAAGCAGATGGTGGGAGGAATGATTCACTATGGCACCTATCCGGTGGATTTTGCCCTGTACCGGCAGGACGGGAAAAAGCAGGGAGAACGCTCTATGGCAGACCGGGGCTTTCAAAAGCCTGCTCTTTTGCGGCACAACCGCAGAGGCAGTTATCTCCAGCTTGAAATCTGTGAGACTCAGGGAAAATCCAGAGTCAGCGGAATTACTATGAGAGGACATTTGGAATCACTGAAGTATCGGGACAGGGGGATTTTATGTCAGGCGGATATCCGGGCCGGGCGTCTTAAAATTCCTCTCAGGGTCTTTGCCTTTCGGAAAAAACAGGACGGAACCTTGAAAGGAATCCTGCCGGTGACGGTAAGCGCCAGCGTGGGAAGAACCCATATGCCGGAAAGTACAGCGTTGTTGATTTTCTGGTTTTAGGAGTGTTTCGCCTGCTTTTTGTAATTTTTATTCAGCGCTGAAACAGCAGATTTTGAAAATGCCCAAGGAAAAAACAGTGGATTTTGAGGAAAAGTGAAAAAAGCGTTTGTTGCACCCGTGCGTCAAAGTGAAAAAAAGAGTGTTGACAGAGAAAAATCCCCGTGGTATAAGTGGTTACATGAGAGATAGTTACAACTAACTCAAAAGCGGAAACAGTGGGAAAGGAAACAGACATGAAGGAACGGAAGAGGAAAAAGAAATTTCTGGCAGTGGTTTGCAGTATGGCTCTGGTATTTTTTATGAGGTTTGGGACAGGGGCCGCGTTGGTGTACGGGGCGTCGGGAACTGTTTATACCTGTACCATTTACCCTTGTTACGCACATCCGGTTACCGGAGAAATCGAGGATTCCGGGGGTGAGGCAGGATATGCCACCGGGCAGGGGATGCTGGAAGGAATTCTATATGGAAATGGAATTATGGAAGTGACTGACAGCGGAGAATATTATCTCACCATTCGTCTGAGCATGATGGACTACACCTCTAATCATAGCTTCTGGGTGCAGAATGTAGGGGACAGCCAGTGGTCTTCCGTTTCTGCAGCGATTACCGGCAACGGTACAGATACCAATGGCTCCAACAGTGATATTTGTATTCAGGTACCCAGCGAAAATTGTGTGGTAAGAGGTTCCATGTATGTGGACCCCATGGGGAGGGAGGTAATTTATTATTTCTATACCGGAGATTATGCAGAGGGCAACAGTACAGATATGACAGCAACCATAGTGACAGAGGCCTCCGGCACAGGAACGGAAAGTGAGACTCAGACCGACAGTCAGAGTGAAAACAGCGGAAGCAGCACTTCTTCAGCCAGCGCCTCTTCCGGCAGTACATCATCTGGAAGCAGCGTAACACCTTCGGCGTCTCTGAAGTCGTCTTCCGGCACATCTTCCGGTACAGATTCCGCAAAGACGGATACACAGCAGAATACGCAGGAAGATACAAAGAATACCACCGGAAACACCGCACAGACGGAACCTTTGCAGAGCAGTATTCAGGAAGCAGCTTCGCCTTCTTCCGATACGGAAGAGGCAACGCTTAGCCAGGCACAGGGACTGAGCCTTTCCACACAAGGCGAGGAAACAGAAACAACGGCCAACAGTGGGAATAACAAAACGGTTAGTATTATTACTACAGCGGTATGTGTCACGTTTTCCGGACTGGTGCTGATGGCTGCTGCTGCGGGAATTGTGTATCTGTTCCGCAGAAACTGGAAAAGATGGGGTTCAGGTGAAGATGATGAAAATTACTGAAAAGTGCAGGAAGAAAAGAAGAGCAGCGCTGCTGGCAGGCACGGTTTTGCTGTTGGCTGCATTGGCCGGTTGTGTGGACCAGAGTCAGGGGAAAACAGCAGAAAATACAAAGGATATCCAGACAGTTTCAGGGCAGAGCAAAAGTGCGGAAACGCTTCTGGAAATCAGTGACCCGCAGGAAAAGGCAGCTGTGGAGGCGGCAAAGCAGAAAGTATCTGCCATGAAAACAGAACCCAGAATTATTGCAACTTCTCCGGCTGTGGCAGAGGTCTGCAGCAGACTGGGGCTGGATTTGGTGGGAATCTGTGAAACCAGTGTGACCACCCTGCCGGAAGAGTATCAGGATTTGCCTTCTGTGGGGACAGCTATGAGCCCGGATATGGAAGTGGTCTCCACCCTTTCCCCGGACTGGGTGTTAAGTCCTGCCAGTCTCCAGAGCGATTTGCAGCCAAAGTATGAGGCTGTTGGTACGGACTGGGCGTTTCTCAATCTGAGAAGTGTACCGGGGCTGTACCGTTCTATGCAGGAACTGGGAGAAATTTTCGGCAAGGAAGAGGAAGCGCAGAAACAGACAAAAGAATTTACCGATTTTTATGAAAAATATCAGAAAGAACATGAGGACAAAGATAAGCCCAAGGTACTGATTCTCATGGGACTTCCCGGTTCTTATATCATTGCCGCGGAAAATTCCTATGTGGGAAGTCTGGTGGAACTGGCAGGCGGGGAAAACGTCTATGCCGGCACAGATCAGGAATTTTTAAACGTCAATACCGAGGACATGAAGACGAAGGAGCCGGACCTTATCCTTCGTACTTCCCATGCGCTGCCGGATCAGGTAAAGGAAATGTTTCAGAAAGATTTTGAAACCAATGATATATGGAAGCATTTTCAGGCAGTAGAGGAAGGCAGAGTGTATGACCTGACCTACGGGCTGTTTGGCATGAGTGCTACCTTTGATTATCCCCAGGCTCTGGAAGAACTGCAGACGCTGCTTTATCCGGATGAGAACGGGGAAAACGGCCAGACAGATACCGAGAAAACAGCAGAAGAAACATCGGAGAAGGAGAAGTGAGATGGAAGATCAAGAGAAGAAAGAAAAGAGCTATCACAGAAAAAAGACAGCCAGAATCCTGGTTTCCTTCACCGTATTTCTGGTGCTGCTGGTGTTGTTGTTCCTGCTGTCTGTCAATATCGGCAGCCTGAAGGTTAGTTTCAACAAACTTTTCCGCGGATTGTTTATTGCTTATGACCAGGATGTGGCTACGGTTTATGACCTGCGCTTTCCCCGCATTTTTATCTCTATGCTGGCGGGGGCGGCGGTTGCTGTGTCAGGTGTGCTGTTTCAGGCTGTGCTGAGAAATCCTCTGGCAGACCCTGGTATTATGGGAATTTCCAGCGGCGCAGGATTTGCGGCTGTTGTGATTACGGCTGCAGCGCCCACTTTATTTTTCTTTACGCCGCTGTTTGCTTTCCTGGGCGGATTGTTTGCCTTTCTTCTGGTGTACAGCCTTTCCTGGAAAGGGGGATTAAGTCCTCTCAGGATTATTCTGGTAGGTGCTGCAGTAAATGCCATGTTTACCGGACTTTCTTCCGGATTTAACTCTATGAGCGGAGGAAATCTGTCAGGAGTTGCCTCGATTGTAAACGGCAATATAACCATGAAGACATGGGATGATGTGAAAACTCTGGCGCCCTATGTGCTGATTGGTTTGGTTCTGGCCGTCCTTCTGGCTTCTATGTGCAACTTGCTGGCTTTGGAAGATAAAACCGCAAGAGGGCTGGGGGTGAATGTCAATGCTATGCGCCTGGTGATTTCTCTGGCAGCAGTGCTTTTGGCTTCTATTTCTACAGCAGTGGCAGGGGCGGTAAGTTTTCTGGGACTGATTGTGCCTCATATCGGCAGAATTCTCATAGGAAGCAACCACAAGGTACTGATACCGTTTTCCGCCATTCTGGGAGCTTTTCTCTTCCTGCTGGCGGATACGCTGGGAAGAACCGTGGCGGCGCCTTATGAGATTTCCGCTTCGGTGATTATGAGTATTGCAGGCGGGCCGTTTTTCATTATTCTGCTTAGGAGGTCAAAGAAATATGCAGGTTAAAGATATGGAAAAGCCGACAATGAAGGTACAGAATCTTTCCTTTTCCTATGGGAAAAATCCGGTGTTAAAGGATATTTCCTTTGAAATACAGGAAGGGAAAATTACCACCATTTTAGGCGCTAATGGCTGCGGAAAGTCTACCTTGTTTGGGCTGATGACGAAAAATCTGTACCCCAGAAAGGGAAATATTTTCCTTCGGGGAAAAAATCTGCAGAATCTGAGTCTTAAAGATTTTGCAAAAAAGGTTTCCATTGTGCACCAGTATAATACCGCCAGTGAGGATATTACAGTAGAGGAACTGGTTTCTTACGGAAGGACGCCTTACCGAAAAGCCTTTGCAGGTGTCAAAGAGGAAGACGAGAAAATCATTGCATGGGCTATGGACGTTACGGGTGTTTCTCAGTATCAGAACCGGGAAGTGGGCAGATTGTCCGGAGGGCAGAGGCAGAGAGTATGGCTGGCTATGGCGCTGGCGCAGAATACAAAAATCCTGTTTCTGGATGAGCCCACTACTTATCTGGATATTCGTTATCAGATAGAAATTCTGGAACTGGTGCGGAAACTGAACCGGGAATATGGCATAACGATTATTATGGTGCTTCACGATATAAACCAGGCCATTGCTTTTTCAGACAGAATCATTGGACTGAAAGACGGCTGTGTGGAAGTCCAGGGACCGCCGGAGCAAGTCATTACTGCAGACAGCATGGAATCCCTGTATGGAATACACCTGGAGGTGGCAGAAGTCCAAGGACAGAAATTCGTGCTGACGGTGTAGGAGAAAGGAAGGGTAGAATTGAAAAACAAAAAGAAAGCAGGCGTTTTCCTTCTGCTTGCCGTAATCATCCTTGTGGCGGCAGTGGGGATTTACTATAAAACAAGACCCAAAGAGGTCACGAATCTGGAACCTGAGTTTGAAGAAGCCCAGGAGAAACCTCAGGAGGAAGGAAGTTCCGGGGGGACAGATACAGGTATTCAGATTCCGGGCTACACGTCCGTAGAGGTGCAGGCAGGCACAAAAGACGTATCCGTAGAACTGATGAATCCGGAAGAAAATCAGGTGTATTTCGAAATCTCTTTTTACCTGCCCGAAACAGATGAGACGATTTATACCTCCAAGCTCATCAGCCCGGGACAGCATTTGTATGACATTACACTGGAAAGAGAACTGGAAGCGGGGGAATATCCTCTGACCATTCAGTACAAGACCTACAGTGCAGATGAAAACCGGACGCCCAAGAACGGGGCAGAGGTAAACTGCACATTGATTGCAAAAGAATGATTTATGATGTTACTGCGCAGACAGCGCTGAACATAAAAAGAAAACAAAAAGGAGAGAAAAGACATGAAACTTACAAAAATGGTATCCGGCGCGCTTGCAGCGGCCCTGATGGCAACAACAATGTACACGCCTGCATTTGCAGCAGAGGCAGATTTGGCTAACGGAGATTACACAGGTACAATTCATTTCCTCAACGGAAATGGTTCAGGCAACAAGAGCATGTGTGACCCGATTTTTGTACATGAAGCAGATGTGGAACTTACAGATGACGGTGCAGAACTGACTTTTTATGTAGCGTATCCGATTCCGGCTTTTGCAGGACAGGGTGCAGACGGAACGGTAAAGGATGTGACCATGACAATCGACGGACAGACGTATAACGCAGTTTCCGACATTGACAGCAAACCGGAAAAAACTTTTGATACAGCAGGGGCTCTCTTTGGTATCAACGAAGGTGATACGCTTCCAACACAGGTACTGACTGTAGACCTTCCCCGTTCTGCTGTGGACAATCTGGAGCAGGGTGTAGAGACCAGTGCGTATGTCAATGTATTTATGAATATGACACAGAGTTTCTATGTGCAGGTAACAGACTTAAAGGCAGCAGACAACGATAATTCTTCTGAAGAGACTACAGAGCAGAGCATGGAAATCACAGCAGAAGTAGCAGAAAAACCATCAGAACCAACTTATACGGTAACGGTTCCTTCCGCAGTTTCTATGGGAACATTAAGCTCAGAAGCAGAGAACAAACAGGCATATGATGTAACAGTAAAAGCAGCAGATTTAAACGGTACACTTTCTGTAAAAGCACCGGAAAGCGGAACTTTAAACAGCGGAAAAAATACACTGGAATTTAAAAACAGTTTTGCAACACAGACTGTAACACAGGATACAGACGCAACCACTTTAAAAGGTGAACTCAGTGTAGCCGGCAGTGCGGTAGAGGCAGCAGAAGCCGGAAATTATACAGGAACCACTACATTCTCGATTACATATGCGGCACAGAAATAAGAAGAAAAAGGAACTTTGGCAGGCGGCGCTTCTCCTGATTGGTATTTTAACAGTGAGTATGGTGCTGCCGCCTCTGGAAGTTTCCGCAGCTGCAGGGCAGCAAATGCAGGTTTCGGCTAATGTAGCCGGGGAGAGTACCGGGCCGTCTTATACGGTGGTGGTGCCTTCTTCCATAAATCTGGGGGCGCTGAGCCAGCAGCAGGATAATCTGCAAAAATATGAAATCCTGGTTCGTTCCTCCGGGGTAAAGGGAAAACTTTCGGTAGAGGCCCCTGCCCTGGGGGTCCTGCAGAATCAGTCGGAGAACCTGGCCTTTTCCAACGACTTTGGCGTGCAGAGCGTAGACCTGTCTGCCAGCGGGGAAGAAAAGCAGTCTGAAGAAACCGCTTTCTACGGAACTATCTGCATTACAGCCAAAGACGTTGCACAGGCAAAACCGGGAAATTATACAGGCAGTACCACTTTTCAGATTACCTATTCTGCAAACGGAGGTTCTTCCCTGAATAAGAACGATATTCTTAATAAGCAGAATTCTCTGAAGAAGAACAATGCCTTAAGCGGAAACTCCTCTTTAAAAAATGCCTCTTCTTTAAAAAGTGGAACGACTGGTACGAAAACTGCAGGTAAAGTAAAAACCGGTGATGAGCAGTATCTGTTTCTCTGGGCAGCAGCCCTGACGCTGAGCGGAGGATTTACGTGGTACTGTATGACAAAACGAGCAATTCAGAAAAAGAAATAGACAGCTCGGGCAAACCTGTGATACAATGAGACAACGAAAATATCAGGTGTGCCCGATGATCGGAAGACTGCCGGAAAAGGTTCTTGAAGAAAGAGCCTTTTCGGCAGTCTTTTTCTGTTTTTAAGAAGGGGCTGCCAGGGAAATGGAGCACAGTATGTATTTAATGGTTGATAATTACGATTCTTTTGTGTATAACCTTGCCTGTTATCTGGAAGAATGTGGAGAACGGGTAGAATTGGTGCGAAATGATAAGATTTCAGCAAAAGAGATAGAAGGTATGCTGAAAACCGGGGCTTTGGAAGGGGTGGTAATTTCTCCCGGTCCCAAAAGTCCAAAGGATTGTGGAAACTGTAAGGAAATTGTGGAAAAGCTGGCTGGAAAAGTCCCCATTCTGGGGATATGTCTGGGGCACCAGATTATCGGTCACGTATTCGGGGCAGAAGTGGAGAAAGGGGAAAGGCCCATGCATGGAAAAGTCAGCACGATTGAGACGAACCAGAAAGGCTTGTTTGGGGGGCTTCCAAAGACCTATGAAGTCACCCGGTATCATTCTCTGGTAGTCAGCAGTGAAAACTTTCCGGCTGCTTTAGAGGTGGATGCCCGCACAGAGGACGGGGTGATTATGGGACTGCATCACCGGGAATTTCCAATCTACGGCGTACAGTTTCATCCGGAAGCCGTATTAACCCAATACGGTCATGAATTGTTGGAGAATTTTGTAAAAATAAGTAAGGAGTGGTGGGGAGCGCATGAAAACAAAGGTTTATAAGCTGAATTTTTACCGGAAGGCAGAGGATATTTTTGAGTGTTACAAGGAAGAAAATATGGCGATTTTTCTGGATTCTTCCCTGGAAAACCAACTGGGGCAGTATTCCGTTATCGGTCTGAATCCGTATCTGATTTTAAAAGAAGAAGACGGCACTTTTTATGAAAATGGGAAGCCTCAGAAGGGTACACTGGAGACTGCTTTAAAGGGATATCTGGAAAAATACCGGGAGGAAAATTCCACACATCTGCCGCTGGTTTCCGGGGCATTGGGGTATTTTTCCTATGATTACGGCAGGAAATTTGAGCAGATAGAAAGCCGCCACGAAAAGAAGCTGGATATCCCGGAGGCTTTGTTTGTGTTCTATGACTTCCTTATTATAGAGGACAAGCAGGAGAAAACTTTGTATCTCACGGCCAGAGGCGAGACAGAAGATGCAGATCAGGGCATTTGCCGTCTGGAGGCGGAAATACGAAGTTGTACTCCCGCCGTGAAACCGGCAAAACACAGTCAGCTTGCTGCCTTTTCTCCGAACTTTACAAAAGAAGACTATAAGCAGGCCATTGACCGAATGATTTCCTATATCATAGAGGGAGACATTTACATTGCCAATATGACCCAGCAGCTGACGGTGGACAGTCAAAAAGAGCCTTACGAAGTGTACCGCTATCTGCGGACGCACAATCCCGCACCCTTTGGGGGATTTTTTCAATGCGGGGATTTCCAGGTGGTCAGCGCTTCGCCGGAGCGGTTCATGCAGGTGAAAGACGGACAAATCGAAACACGTCCCATTAAGGGAACCAGAAAGCGGGGAGAGACGCCCCGGGAAGATGCCAGTCTGAAAGAAGAACTGAAAAATTCTGCCAAGGACCGCAGCGAACTGCTGATGATTGTGGACTTGGAGAGAAATGATTTGAACCATGTGTGCCAGTCGGGCAGCGTGCAGGTGACGGAACACTTTGCAGTGGAAACTTATGCCACAGTCTTTCATCTGGTTACAACCATTGTGGGAAAATTAAAGGAGGGACTCGGCGCGGCAGATTCTATTCCCGCAGCTTTTCCCGGCGGTTCCATTACCGGAGCGCCCAAAATCCGAGCCATGGAAATTATTGACGAACTGGAGCATGACCGACGCAACCTTTACACCGGTTCTATGGGATATTTTTCTTTTGACGGAAACTGCGATTTGAATATTGTCATCCGCACAGCTATTCATAAGGACAACCGATATTATCTGGGAGTGGGAGGCGGTATTACCTGCGAATCGGATTTGGAATTTGAATACGAAGAAACTTTGCAGAAAGCAAGGGCAGTATTGGAAGCACTTTGGGAGGAAGCATAGATGTTTACAGCAGATGAGGGATATTATTTTGGCCTGGGGGCATTTGAAACCATAGCCGTAGAAGAGGGAAAACCTGTTTTTCTGGAAGAGCATTACCAGCGTCTTTTGCAGGCTTTGCAGTTTTTTGAATTGCAGGTGGATTTTGAAAAAATTCAGCAAAAGGTGCAGGAAGCCCTTGGGGAAGAGCCGGTGAAAATCGGGAGAAAGGTGCTGAAAATCACGGTTTCCCAGAAAAATATAGTAGTGAGCACAAGGGAAAATACTTATAGGGAGGAGGACTACAGGCAGGGATTTACCGCAGCATACGCAAAAATCCGCAGAAATGAAACCTCCCCGCTGACGTATCACAAAACGCTAAATTACGGAGACTGTATTCTGGAAAAACGCAGGGCAAAAGCCCAGGGAATTCAGGAACCTGTCTTTTTGAATACCAGAGGCGAAATCGCAGAGGGGGCTGTCTCCAATGTGTTTTTCGTCAAAGACGGACAAATCATGGCGCCGCCCCTGTCCTGTGGTATGCTGCCGGGGATTCTGCGGCAGTATTTGTATCAGAACTACGAAATCCATGAGCGGATAATTTTGCCCGGGCAGGTGCCGGAGTTTCAGGAAATGTTTGTGACGAACTCTTTGCTTGGAATTATGCCCGTGAGACAGATGGAGGATTTTGTATTTCCAAGTATGGAGACGGGGCGGAGGTTGAGGGAAGAGTACCGCAGCCGCTATGTTCTCTAGGAACTGGGAAACCATGTATATCCCACATACCCCCTGCATACATTGAGTTAGAGATTTTGTCCTTGCAGGAGGTACGGCATGTACGAAACTTTAACGCCCAAAGAACTGTGCAAAGCCCTGCACACAGATGAAAAAAACGGTTTGTCCGGAGCGGAAGCAGAGAAGCGCCTCCAGCGGGATGGCCAAAATGTGCTGAAAAAAGCCAAAGAGCAGACCGTATGGGATATGATACAGGAACAGATAAACGACCCCATGATTTTCATTCTCTTCATTGCTGCTTCCATTTCCATACTGCTGCGGGAATTCAGCGATACGGGAATTATCCTGGCAGTCATTGCCTTAAATACCACGGTAGGAGTCATACAGGAAGGGAAAGCCAGGAAAGCCATGGAGGCGCTGAAAAAGATGACAGCGCCCTCTGCCATTGTCAAAAGAGACGGCGTGTATCAGAAAATTCCTGCCGCCCGGCTGGTAAAAGGAGACGTGGTACAGCTAAAAGCCGGAAATCAGGTGCCCGCAGACCTTCGCCTTTTGCAGGTACAAGGGCTCTCCGTGAATGAATCTGCCCTTACAGGAGAATCCCTGCCGGTTGCAAAGACAGCGGCAGCCATGAGACCGGACCTTCCGGCTGCAGAGAAGCGAAACATGGTTTATATGTCCTGTGAAATTATGAAAGGCAGTGGAGAAGGCATTGTGACGGCCACGGGCATGGACACGGAACTGGGCAAAATTGCGGGTATGATTAACGAGGTTACCGGAGAACTGACGCCGCTGCAGAAACGACTGGGTGACCTGGGGAAACTGCTGAGCATTGTGGCAGTGGTTCTGTGTGCGGCGCTGTTTCTTTTGGGGCTGGTGCAGCACAGAAATCTCCTGCAAATGCTTCTCCTTGCCATTTCCCTTGCTGTGGCGGCCATTCCTGAAGGTCTGCCTGCGGTGGTTACCATTGTTCTGGCGCTGGGAGTGGCCCGCATGGTAAAGGTGAATACCATTATCCGCAAGCTGCCCGCAGTGGAAACATTGGGTTCCGTAGGTGTGGTGTGTTCAGATAAAACAGGAACCTTGACGGAAAATAAGATGAAGGTTACGGCTCTTTATGCCAATGATATCATTCTGCCTTTGTCCAGAGTGCAGAAACGGGAATTTCCCAGACTGTTGGAAGGCTTTCTTCTATGTAATAACAGTATGCTGGGAGAACAGGAAATCGGTGATGCCACAGAACTGGCGCTTCTGCATATGGGGAAAGAACTGGGCTATGACCGGGAACGCCTTTTGCAGCAATATCCCCGAACTTTTGAAATCCCTTTTGATTCCGAAAAAAAATATATGGCAAGCGTACACAGAACGGACGGCTATGAAACGGTTTATGTCAAAGGCGCCTGCGACTACATTCTGGAGAAATGCGCCTTTGTGGAACTGCGGGATGGGACAGAGCCAATGACCCAGGCAAGAAGAATGAAAATCCGTATGGCAATGGAAAGTATGGCAAGAGACGGACTTCGGGTGCTGGCTCTGGCCTATCGTGAACGGGTTTTGGAAAAGACAGAAAAAGGACTTACCGGAAATCTGATTTTTGCAGGAATGGCAGGTATGATTGACCCGCCCAGAAAGGAAACGGCCCAGTCCGTGAAGACGTTGAAGCAGGCAGGAGTACAGGTCGCCATGATTACCGGAGATTACAAGGACACAGCCTTTGCCATAGCCCGGAAGACGGGAATCGCCCAATCTATGGACCAGTGCATTACGGGACAGGAACTGAATGAAATGACCGAAGAGGAATTTGCCGCAAAAATGAAAAATATCCGTGTCTTTGCCAGAGTAACCCCTGCCCATAAGGTAAAAATTGTACAGAGATTCCGAAGAGGAGGAGAAATCGTAGCCATGACCGGGGATGGCGTCAATGATGCGCCTTCTCTCCAGGCGGCGGATATCGGGATTGCCATGGGAAAAAGCGGCACGGACGTGGCAAAAAACGCCGCAGACATGATACTGACGGACGACAATTTTTCTACCATAGAAAAGGCCATGGAAGAGGGACGGAGCATTTATGTAAACATTAAAAAATCCATTCTCTTTCTGCTGTCCTCCAATTTTGGGGAAATTATTACCATGTTTGCCGCAGTTTGCCTGGGACTGCCTACGCCCCTGAAAGCCTGCCACATTCTCTGGGTCAATCTGATTACAGATTCGCTCCCGGCCCTGGCTCTTGGCGTGGACAAAAACGATGCCAAAGCCCTGATGGAAGAAAGTCCCCGAAATCCCCAGGAAGGGCTTTTTGCTCATGGCGGCTGGCTGTTTACTGTGTTTTACGGATTTCTCATAGCGGGCATTACCCTGTATGCCTTTTACAAAGGAGGGCAGACCTATGCCTTTACTGTGCTTGGAGTTTCCCAGCTTTTCCATGCCATTGGCATGAGAGATAAGAATAAATCCATTTTTTCCATGAATCATCTGGAAAATCCCTTTATGATTCTTGCATTCTGCCTGGGGCTGGCGCTCCAGCTTATGGTGACGGAAATTCCCTGCTTCGTGCAGGCCTTTGGAACCGTGCGCCTGTCCTGGGGGCAGTGGCAATTTCTTCTGGGACTTTCCGCAGTACCGCTTCTGATGCATGAACTTCTGCTGATTCCCGGGAAATGCCTTTCGGGGCGAAAAGCGGGCAAGGACTGAAAAACGTTGCTAATACTTTATTATCCTAAATAAAATGCAGGCGTAAGTACAAAAAATTGCATATATAAAAAGTTGGCAAGGCATTTATTGGGTGGAATACGACAAAAATGCAGGAAGTGCTTGACACAAAGTCATATATTGGCATACAATAGGAAGCAACGAATGAAAATAAAATGCCGGGAGGAGAGCCATGACATCTTACAGAGAACTTAGTCAGGAACAGTTGCAGGCCATGAAAGCCGATTTAGAAATGCAGTTTGAAGAAGTGAAAGCAAAAGGATTAAACCTTGATATGTCCAGAGGAAAACCGTCCAAGCAGCAGTTAGAGCTTGCCATGGATATGCTGGAAGAACTGAAAAGCACCGATAAGCTGAAATGCGAAGCAGGAATTGACTGCCGTAACTACGGACTTTTGGACGGAATACCGGAAGCAAGACGCCTGTTAGGTGAAATGACAGAAGTACCCCCCGAAAACATTATTATTTTCGGAAATTCCAGTCTGAACGTGATGTTTGACACCATTTCTCGCTCCATGACTCATGGTGTATGCGGAAGCACTCCTTGGTGCAAGCTGGATAAGGTGAAATTTCTCTGTCCGGTCCCTGGATATGACCGTCACTTCCGTATTACGGAATACTTTGGAATTGAAATGATTAACGTGCCTATGACACCGGAAGGTCCGGATATGGATATGGTAGAAGAACTGGTAAGCACAGACCCGGCTATTAAGGGAATCTGGTGTGTGCCGAAATATTCCAATCCGCAGGGATATACCTATTCCACAGACACAGTGAAGCGGTTTGCAAGGCTGAAACCGGCAGCAGAAGACTTCCGTATCTTCTGGGATAATGCATACTGTATTCACCATTTATATGACGACAAACAGGACTTCCTTCTGGAACTTCTGTATGAATGTGAAAAAGCAGGAAATCCGGATATGGTTTACAAATTTGTTTCCACATCCAAAGTCAGCTTCCCGGGTTCCGGTATTGCGGCGGTAGCTGCTTCTCAGAGAAACCTGGATGATTTCCGGAAACATATGTCTGTGCAGACCATTGGACACGACAAGATTAACCAGCTTCGTCATGTGCGCTTTTTCGGCGGCATTGTAGGTATGCACAAGCACATGAAAAAACATGCGGAAATTCTCCGTCCTAAATTTGAAATCGTAGAGCATACACTGGAGAAAGAACTGCAGGGAGCAGAAATCGGTACCTGGACCGCTCCGAGAGGCGGATATTTTATCTCCTTTGAGTCCATGGACGGCTGTGCGAAGAAGATTATTGCAAAGGCAGCGGAAGCAGGCGTGAAGATGACAGACGCAGGAGCTACGTATCCGTACGGAAACGACCCTCATGACAGCAATATTCGTATTGCGCCAAGTTTCCCGACTGTGGAAGAGTTGAAGCTGGCTACAGAAATTTTTGTGCTCAGCGTGAAACTGGTGAGCATTGAGAAGATTTTAGAAGAGATGGCGGCATAAAGAGAAGAGAGCAGCAGAGAAGAACCCCCCCGTGAGTTTGTACCTCATGGGGGCTTTTCCTTAACTCCAATGTATTGCACAGTCCACCAGATGATAAGTAATAATAAGACCAATCAGGAATTTCAGCACTCTTCATATTGGTATATCCGGAAAAATGTGTTATACTGAAACGCACAGAAAGAAATAAGGGGTAGATAAATATGGCAAAAAAGAAAACAAAGAAACGCAACTATAAAAAAGCCAAGAAAATCGTGCTGGGTATTCTGATTGCCTATATTGTAGTGCTGGCAGTTGTTTACGCAGGCGGAGTGTTCTATTATTCCGGGCACTTTTATCCCGGCTCTAAGATTAACGGGCTAGACAGCGCCGGAAAGACTGTAGAAGAGGTGGAACGTGATATAGAAGGCCAGATTGCCTCCTATGAATTGGTAATTCAGGAGCGGGAGGACAAGACGGAAAGTATTACAGCATCCCAAATCCGGATGAAATACGAAAATGACGGCACTGTGAAAAAATTGAAAAAGCAGCAGAATCCATTTACCTGGTTTTTGTCCTTTGCACATCAAAAGGATTATACCATGTCAGCAGCAACTTCTTACAGTGAAGAGGCGCTGAACCAGGCTGTAGAAGCTCTGGATTGCATGCAGGACGCCAATATGGTGAAGCCTGTGGACGCACATCTGGAAGTTACGGAAAACGGCTATGAAATCATTCCGGAAACCCAGGGTACAGAACTTGACAAGGATAAGGTGAAGGAAGCTGTCAAAAATTCCATTGAAAGCGGCGCACAGGAGGTTAATCTGGACGAAGCAGGCTGCTATACAAGCCCTTCTGTTCTAAGTACAGATGAAAACCTGGCAAAAGAGAGAAACCAGGGAAATGCATTCCTGAATGTAACGGTGACTGTGGATTTTGCAGACCGTCAGGAAGTTATCAATAAAGATGTAATGAAAGACTGGCTCACAACAGATGACAGCGGAAATGTAACATTAGATGAAGCCAAGGTGAAGGAATATGTGCAGCAGTTGAAATATAAGTACGATACCTTCGGAAGTTCCCGTCAGTTTAAGACAGCTACGGGAGAGACCATTACCGTATCGGGAGGGGATTACGGCTGGCTTATTGCACCTAATGACACTACTGCGAAAATTATCGAAGCAATCAAAAGCGGACAGTCCCAGACCATTGAGCCGGAATACACTTATACCGGCTACCACAGAGAGACAGATGAAATCGGCAATACCTATGTAGAAATCAGTCTCTCCAAGCAGCATATGTGGTTCTTTAAGGACGGACAGCTTCTGGTAGATACCGATGTGGTAACCGGAAATCACAACAAGGGATGGGATACCCATACCGGTGTATACGCCATTATGTACAAAGAGCGTGACGCAACTCTGGTAGGAGAAGACTACAGTTCTCCGGTAAAATACTGGATGCCGTTCTATGCCAATACGGGTATTCATGACGCAAGCTGGAGAAGCAGCTTCGGCGGTTCGGAGTATCTGAACAATGGTTCCCACGGTTGTGTGAATACACCGCCTGCCAATGCAGAAAAGATTTTCAATAACATTGAAAAAGGGGTTCCCGTAGTGGTATATTGAGATAGTATGCAAGCATAAGAAAAATCCAATCAAAGGAGTTTGAGATATGAAGATAGTAGTTTTAGCAGGAGGAAACAGTACAGAGAGAGAGGTTTCCATTGCATCGGGACAGGGAATCTGCAAAGCCTTGAGAGAGAGAAATCACCGTGCCATTATGATTGACCCGTATTTCGGCAGAGAGACGCTGGAGGAAGATTTATTTCCGGCAGAATATGACATAGAAAAAGAAGCAGAGCAAATGCACAGAAACAGCGCCGGACTGGAAGCAACCATGAAATCCCGCAGAGGCTTTTTTGGCCCCAATGTACTGTCGGTATGTGAAAAAGCAGACATTGTATTTCTGGCTCTTCATGGTTCCAACGGAGAGGATGGAAAGGTGCAGTCTGTGTTGGACTTAATGGGTATTAAATACACAGGCTCGAATCCTTTAAGCAGCGGCATGGCCATGGACAAAGGCATTACGAAAATGGTATTTGAAGCCAAAGGTGTTCCTACACCAAAGGGAATCACTCTGGAAAAGGGAGACAACAGCCGTCTTACTGACTACGGCATGGAGTTTCCGGTGGTTGTGAAACCGTGCTGCGGTGGTTCCAGTGTAGGCGTATTTATTGTAAAGAATGAATCAGAGTATGCCCAGGCTCTTTTAGAAGCTTTTTCCTATGAGGATAAGGTGGTTGTAGAGCAGTATATTACAGGAAGAGAATTTTCTGTGGCCGTTGTGGACGGCAAGGCCTATCCGGTTATCGAAATCGCACCTCTGCAGGGCTTTTACGATTATAAAAATAAATATCAGGCAGGCTCCTGCGTGGAAACCTGTCCGGCGGAAATTTCTGCGTCACTGACAAAGGAAATGCAGCGTTATGCGGAACAGGGCTATGAAGCACTGAAACTGCAGGCCTACGCCAGACTGGACTTTATTATGGACGAAGAGGGAAATATGTACTGTCTGGAAGCGAATACTCTGCCGGGGATGACACCTACCAGCCTGATTCCTCAGGAAGCGAAAGTCATTGGAATGAATTATCCTCAGTTGTGCGAAAAACTCATTGAGGTTTCTCTGAAAAAATATCAGTAAGGGGGCATAAGCCATGAAAAATCTCACGTTAGAGCACATCGCAGAAGCCTGCGGCGGCATTTACCGGGGAACAGAGGAGCAGAAAAAAGAGGAAGTTACCTGTATCTTTACGGACAGCAGAAAAGCAGAAAAGGGCGGTCTTTTCGTACCCATTAAAGGAGCCAGAGCGGACGGACACGCTTTCATTGAGCAGGTCATGAAGCAGGGAGCCCTGGCCACATTGTCAGAAAAGGATTTGGGAGAGCAGCCCTATCCCTATATTCAGGTGAAGTCTTCCCTTACCGCAGTGAAAGACATTGCAGAATATTATCTGAAACAGCTTTCCATCCCCGTTGTGGGAATTACGGGAAGCGTGGGAAAGACCAGCACAAAGGAAATGATTGCAGCCGTTCTTTCTCAGAAATACAATACACTGAAGACCCAGGGGAATTTTAACAATGAGCTGGGACTTCCACTGACGGTATTCCGACTGCGGGATGAGCATGAAATGGCAGTGCTGGAAATGGGTATCAGCGATTTTGGAGAAATGCACCGGCTGGCGAAGATTGCCAGACCGGATACTTGCGTGATTACCAACATTGGTCTGTGTCATCTGGAATTTCTCAAATCCAGAGACGGTATTTTAAAGGCCAAGACGGAAATTTTTGATTATCTGCGGGAAGACGGTCACATTCTTTTAAACGGAGATGACGATAAACTGGTAACCGTACAGGAAGTAAAAGGGATTCAGCCGGTATTTTTCGGGATTGAGAATCACCAGGGTATCTGGGCAGATGAAATCAAGCCGGAAGGTTTGAAGGGCATTTCCTGCCGGATTCATGCAGGTGAGGACAGTTTTGCCGTGCTCATTCCGATTCCCGGTCATCATATGGTTTACAATGCCCTTGCAGGAACAGCCGTGGGTCTGACCTATGGTTTAACCTTGGAGGAAATCAAGGCAGGAATTGAAAGTCTGCAGCCGGTCAGCGGAAGATTTCACATTATGGAAACCGACCGTTATACAGTGATAGACGACTGTTATAATGCAAATCCGGTTTCCATGCGGGCGTCTCTGGATGTACTGGCAGACGCTTTGGGCAGGAAAGTGGCGCTGCTGGGCGACATGGGAGAACTGGGGGCTGATGAAGTGGAAATGCACCGGGAGGTAGGCGAATACGCGGTGTCCAAAGACATTGATGTGCTGCTTTGCGTAGGTGATTTGTCTGCCCATATGGCCAATGCGGCGAAGGCGAAAGCGCCGGATAAAGAAGTGCTGCACTTTGCAGATAAAGAAGCCTTGCTGGCGCAGCTTTTCCAGATTCTAAAAAAGGGAGATACCATTCTGGTAAAGGCATCTCATTTTATGGAATTCGGTAAGCTGGTGGAAGCGCTGTCAGAGAAAACGGTTTGAAAATTTCCCTGATACAAAGTTGGATAGAAGAATTTACAAGAAGAATATTTATGTCTTTTCCATGCAGTGGTATGTTGGAGGCATAGATATTCTTTTTTTATAAAAATACATTGCGTTATGATAAATACTTTGTAATTCTTGCGAAATGCTTTGTTTTCTGTTATAATTTCAGGAGCGTGCATGGCTGTATGGCTATGGAAGATACTATAATATAAGGAGGACATGATATATGCTGAATGATATTTTAAGTGCAGTAAATGACTTTATGTATACCTATCTGTTATTGTTTCTGTTGGTAGGAACGGGCATTTACTTTACGGTTCGTACGCGTTTTGTACAGGTAAGGCTTCTGAAGGAGTCCTTTCGTGTATTAAAGGAAAAGGCAGGAGAAGAAAATGGGAAGAAACAGGTTTCTTCTTTTCAGGCTCTGATGATTTCCACAGCTTCCCGGGTGGGAACGGGAAATATTGCCGGAATTGCTACTGCTATAGCAGCGGGAGGCGCAGGTGCAGTGTTCTGGATGTGGCTTATGGCTGTAATCGGAGGCGCGTCTGCATTTGTTGAAAGTACCCTGGCACAGGTTTATAAGGTAAAGGATAAAGATGAATTTCGAGGGGGCCCTTCTTACTACATGGAAAAGGCTCTGGGAAAACGGTGGGTTGGCATTCTGTTTTCCATCCTGTTGATTATCTGTTTTGCCTATGGATTTAATGGGCTGCAGTCCTTTAACATGTCATCCTCTCTGGAATATTACATTCCGGGATACAGCGATACCATTTATCCAATGATAGTAGGACTCGTTCTTGCAGCAGGTACAGCTTTTGTTATTTTCGGAGGCGTACACAGAATCGGCTTTATTACATCTGTGCTTGTGCCTATTATGGCAGGTACTTATCTGCTTATCGGACTTGTTACGATTTTAATGAATCTTACGGAACTGCCTCATGTGTTTTCCATGATTCTGTCTCAGGCCTTTGATTTGCAGGCTTTTGCAGGAGGAATGGCCGGAAGCGCAGTGGTTATCGGTATTAAGAGAGGTCTTTTTTCTAATGAAGCGGGTATGGGAAGCGCGCCCAATGCTTCTGCGAGCGCGTCTGTCAGCCATCCGGCGAAACAGGGAATGGTGCAGGTTCTGTCTGTTTTCATTGATACACTGCTGATTTGCTCTGCTACGGCTATGATGGTGCTTCTTTCAGGTGTGCAGGGAGAACCTGGTGTATTGGATGGCATTCCTTTTGTACAGAAAGCCATTTCTGCAAATGTGGGAACCTGGGGCATTCATTTTATTACACTTTCTATTTTTGCCTTTGCCTTCAGCAGTTTGATTGGAAATTATTACTATGCAGAGTCCAATATTCTGTTTATTAAGAACAATAAGACTTTGCTTCTGATTTTCAGAATTAGCTGTCTGGTGGCAGTATTTCTGGGAGCCCAGGCAGATTTCTCCATGATGTGGAATATTGCGGATATTACTATGGGCTGCATGGCTACTGTGAATATTCTGGTAATACTGATTCTGGGAAATACGGCTGTGAAGGTATTAAAGGACTACGAGAAACAGAGAAAAGAAGGAAAAGAGCCTGTATTTAAGGCAAAAGATGTAGGGATTGAGCATACGGACTGCTGGTAAAAACCCTATTTTATAAAGAATGAGCAACTGCCCTGCAGCGGCATATTTTCAGGAAAAGCTTTGTTCTGAAATGTGCTGCTGCAGGGCAGTTTTTTATTCTGTCAAACCACGGTTCTTTTTCAGTGTTTCCAGAATGATATTCTGAGTATATGCACCCAGATGTTTTTTGTCTTCTTTGTCCAACTGGTCCGGATACACAGGATTGCAGTATTCCACGACGACCTTGCAAGGCTTGATTTTCGGGAAATGGGACTCGAAAATTTCTGCAGAATTGCTAATGGCAATGGGCACAATAGGACAACCTGCTTTGGTGGCAATTTTGAAACTTCCGTCATGAAAAGGCAGCAGTTCCAGTTCATCCTTTCCTTTGTTGCGGGTTCCTTCCGGGAAAATGCAGATGGAAATCCCGATTTTTACTTTCTCAATAGCGGTAAGAATCGTTTTCATTCCGGCTTTAATGTCCTGTCTGTCCAGAAACAGGCAGTGCAGATAACGCATCCAGATAGAAAGCAGAGGGATAGGCTCCATTTCTTTTTTGGCCACATAGCCGGTCAAATCCGGGCAGAGCACATAGGTCAGCAGAATATCAAAGAAACTTCTGTGGTTTCCGATATAGAGTACCGCCTGGTCTTTCGGGATATTTTCGTGTCCGATAACGGTGATGTCAGCGCCGGTTACCTTTAAGATAAAGCGAAATACCGCCTGGATGATGCGCAGGGAACTGATGTCCTTGGCACGTTTGTTAAATTTTCCGATGACCCATTCCACCAGAAGGATAGGAATGGATAAAACCAGGTATCCGATGACACAGATACATACAAGAATAAATCGCAACATGATAAGTACCTTTTCCTTTTTGATAATGTAATGTTAAGAATATTTTGTGAAATACTTTTATTATAATGAATGCGCAAGGGATATGCAAGGGAAAACACCATATGTGGCAGCCTGTATTTGTTTTTTCTGTTATATTTTCTCTCTGCCCCGCATACATTTAGGATAAGGCTAGTAAAGTGAAGGCGGCAAATCATGGGAAAAAGGACAGCAGGGCTTTTGTTACTGGTGCTGTTTTCCTGCTTTTTGTATGGCTGCAGTATTGAAAAAGTAAGGGCAGGGGACGGAATAAAGCCGGAATATACGGTGATGAAAGAGGCGGATTTTCCGGAAAAGGTGAAGGAACTGATTGCCAAGAATCAGGAAACAGAATTTCAGATGACCTATCAGGACGCGGGCTATCTCTATCTGCTGAAGGGATACGGAAAGCAGGAAACCGGTGGATACAGTATACAGATTGAGGATTTGTCTCTCTGGGAAAATGCCATTCACCTGCAGACGGTGCTTATAGGCCCCAAGGACGGGGAAGAACTGAAAGAAGAGCCTTCGTATCCTTGTCTGGTGGTGAAGATGAAATACCGGGAAGAACCGGTCATATTTGAATAGAAAAGGGGTTAAGGTGTGGAACTGATAAAGAAAAAGGTAAGAATGTTAAAAAGAAAATGTGAAGCAGTCAGTCAGATTACGTTTGATGAAGATTTGAATGTGCCGGACGTGAAACCGGACATCGGCAGAATGATTCAAAAAAAGGGTGATATTCAAATTGAGGATATTCAGATTTCAGAGGGAAGAGCATATATTACCGGCGCTTTGGCGGTCTGCCTTTTGTATGTCAGTGACAGCCAGGAACGGAAAATACAAAGCCTTATGGGGACTCTGCGCATAGGAGAGACGTTGAATCTGGAAGGGCTGGAAAATGGAGACAAGGTACAGCTGAAATGGGATATTGAAGATTTGAGCGTGCAGCTGATTCATTCCCGAAAACTGAATATTAAGGCGTTGGTGACATTTACAGCCTATGTGGAAGAAATGCTGGAGACCGCCCTGCCCATCAGCGTGGAGGATGAGGAAATTTCTAAGAAAAAACAGGAGATTTCCGTTATGGGGGCGGCTGTACATAAAAAAGACACCATGCGGGTAAAAGAAGACATAGCTTTAAGTTCCAACAAGCCGGATATTTATGAACTGCTGTGGAATACGGTAGAAATTCGCGGGCTGGATATTCGGGCAGAAAATGACAAAATCGGAGTGAAGGGTGAACTTTTTGTTTTTGCCCTTTACAGCGGAAATGATGACAACAATTCTCTTCAGTGGCTGGAACATTCGGTGCCCTTTTATGAAGAGGTGGAATGTCCGGGCTGCAGCAGTGACATGATTCCCAACGTGGAAATTGCAGTGCCCCAAAGTGATTTAAAGGTGAAACAGGACGAGGACGGAGAAGAACGGATTATCAGCGTGGATACAGTGCTGGAGCTGGAAATGAAGATTTATGAGGAGGAAGAATTGTCTCTGCTTATGGACGTATACACCCCGGTACGGGACTGCCAGGCCATACGGGAAAAGCAGAAGCTGGAAAACCTGCTGGTGAAGAATTTTTCCAAATGTAAAGTCAATGACCGGATAAAGACGGAGAACAGCCAGGGGAAAATTCTGCAAATCTGCCACAGTGACGGCAATGTAAAGGTAGACAGTACCCGGATTGTGGAAAACGGCATAGAGACGGAAGGTGTAGTACGGGTGCGGATTCTGTACATTGTCAGCGATGATGAAATGCCTTTTTATGCCATGGAAACCATGATACCTTTTACTCATGTCATTGAGGCGAAAGGCATCAACGAGCAGTGTGTTTACCATTTGCGGACAGATTTGGAACAGCTTTCCACCACCATGATTGACAGCGACGAAATCGAAGTGAAGATTGTGATGAATCTTAATGCGCTGGTGATGAATCAGACGGAAATGGGGATTATCCGGGAAATTGAAGAGCGGGAGCTGGACCGGGAAAAGCTGAGAAGCATGCCCGGAATCGTGGGGTATCAGGTGCAGCAGGGCGATACCCTGTGGGATATTGCCAAGAAATTTTATACTACCATTGAGAATATTATGGAACTAAACGGGCTGGAGAGTGAGGAAGTGAAACCGGGGGACGGTCTGTTATTGATGAAAAAGGTGGAGAGATAGAGTGCAGGAAGCCGTCGGCTATTGAAGTAGCCGGCGGCTTCCTGCGTCATCTTTAAGGAGACTGGTTTTCGAGAATTTTTTGAAGTTCAAACATGTCGTTTATGTTTAAATAGGTTACCAGTCCATTGGTGTCCAGTTGTGCACTTGCCTCCACTTGCAGTATTTCTACATTTGCATGGATGTCTTTTACCTGTGTTGTCCAACAGAGCTCATAGTAATCGTTCTTATGGTCTATGGACAAATCTTTTATCTGAATGAAAAGTCTAATCCCCCAGCTATGCTGGGGCGAATAGTGTAAGTGGAAACGG
>OBZG01000146.1_pt1 | contig 89813 bp, 89 predicted proteins | sample 1550701 | NCBI WGS metagenome assembly OBZG01 (sample SAMEA2580229, study PRJEB22360) | human gut metagenome | biome: human gut; feature: human-associated habitat; material: faeces | place: Denmark | collected 2008/2010
CCTACAATCCCGACGACAATTATCGCCAGTACCAAAAGAGCCATTACGCAAGCTGTTCTCTTCTCCTTGCGTAAATATTTCTCGTGTCTGTTACGGATTCTCCGCTTTTCCCAATCAGGGAGTGCTTTTCTTCTGTTCCAGTTCACTATGTATCACCTCCCTTCAGTCGAGCTATCGCCTCTTCCCTACTAATCTCAGCATACTTCGCTGTTTCTGTTATCGTAGCTTCATATCTGTGCTTTTTCGGTCCGGTTTTGATAACTCGACCGAATTTCCAAAAACCATTTTTCATATTGTAATGAACTGTACCGACATTACATCCCATTATTTTTGCAATTGCCGGTCCTTGTATGATTTCACTCATTCTTTCACCTCCCTACTCTAAGAAATACTCGATACTAACTCCGAAGTAATCCTTCTTTTTTCAGGCTCTGGAATGTATTCTTCACTGATAAAATACTCCCCATCTTCTCTTCTGAAATCCCTATACACTTTTACATTGCTAACAACTTTATATGCTTTCATCAAAAAGCCTTCTCCAGATGCATCGCAACATCCAATTACCTCTTGAATGGTATATCCACTTAATTCTTCCAACGCTGAGACATCACAATTCACTTCCATAATTTTTTGTTCCATATTTTCCTCCTTTACGCTACATCCTGCTCAATCACCGGATAAATATCATTTTTCTTAAGTTCCTCATACAAGAAGAGCCGCCCTTTCTGCGTCCACTGTGTTTGCATTGTCACATCTGGGTCTCCATTGCTTCTTGTAATATCAATGGTTTTACTATGTACATAACCACAGTTTTGATATTTGGAATAAAGAACCCACTGTTTATTAACCTTGTACTGAATTTTCAAACTGTTTAGAATCTGATTGAACCGGATTGCAGACATTCCGTAGTCTTTTGCAATCTGCGTTGTTGCCACCAGTGATTTTGATTCCAGAATATGGTCAACGTAATTTGCTTTCGGTGCCATTTCCTCGATTAGCTTCTGTTGCTCTACAACTTGTCCCCCGAGAAATTTACACCTGTCTTTAAGACTGTCAATGGTATTCCCTGCCATCTTTAAGGCTCTTGCCATTACCTGCTCTGGTGTGTTCCATGCTTTTTCAAGGTCAATGAAATATTGTCTGCATTCTCTCCCTTTTTCAGTTCTACTCATAAGACAAATATGTTTCGCCATATCAATAGAAAGATTATAGTCTTGAACTTCCTGCTCTCCGCCGTATTGATTGCCCTGTACCTTTAGGTACGCCCCTTTAAAATCTTCTCCTTCGATAAAACCTTTACTATTTGTTTCAAACCATGCGCTGAAGCGTTTTCCAATATTCAGTTGTTCATGTAAATCTCTTGCCGATACTGTCGGCTGTTCTGTTTCATAATTAATTTTTATTAATTCGTTCATTCTTCCTCCTTATTTAATGTTGTTGACTTTTTGTCTATATTTTGTGCATAAACATATGTTTTGTACTTTATATTGTTTTTTTACTATTTTTATATTGACTTTCTACATATTGTGGTCTACCATAATTATCAGAACAAGCATTCGAATAATTATGAAAGGTGGTGAATATATGGCAAAAGGAAAATCTTCTTGTAAACCATCTGCCAAAGTCAGTCAAGCTGGAAGAACTCTTTCCACAAGCAAGTCCAGCTCTGCTAAATCTAAAGCAGGTACTACACTGGCAAACCACAAACACACAAGCCATTAGTCAAAAGACCTAAGTCATTCTTGGGTCTTTTAAATTGTTCTAAATAGTATCTTTGAAATTTCAACCATTGCCATAACTTCCGACGGTGTTGGATTGTCTTTTTCTGCTGTTCTGATAACAAACGTCGAAAGGCTCTCTACCATTTCGTCATACATGGACTTTTCGTTCTTCTTTGGCACGTCTCTCACTCTCCTTTCTTGCTTCTGGCACAAAACAAATCATTAAGGGTTACTCCAAGCGCTTTAGCGATTCTAGGAATATGTTCTATTCGTATTAACTTTCGTCTTTCGTTTAACATATTACTAAAATCAGAATCACTAAATCCCGCTCTTTTTGCTACCACTGTCTGTTTCATTCCTTTTTCAGAAATAATGGTTTTTATATTCTGAACAACATCATCGTATTCCACATCTTGCAACTTTCACACCTCCTTTTGTTCGCGTTTCGCGTTCTTTTACTTGATTATATTCTCATTTCGCATACCTGTCAATAGTTTTTAATAAAAAATATTCGCATAACGCAACCTTTTATATTGACTTTTCAATAACGAAGTGATACGATACGCATACAAGGAGGTGTTACGATGGCTTTTAAAGATAGAATAAAAGAAGCACGCCTAAATAATAAATTGACGCAAGAACAATTAGCCGAGAAAATTGGTGTGGCAAAATCTACGCTTGCTGGATATGAAAAAGGGAATAGAGAGCCTAATTTGGAAACTACAATAAAAATAATGACTGCTCTTGGAATAGATGCAAATTACCTTTGGCAAGATGAAATGGATTTTCCTATAAAAGTATCCTATGAAGAGATGGAACATATAGAAAAATACCGTGACCTCGATGACCACGGCAAAGAAATGGTAGATTTCACACTTCAAAAAGAGTGGGAGCGTTCTACTGATTTAATAGAAAAGAATAATATTGTTAAGCTCACACAGCATTTGAAAGTCGAAGCTGCACACAATGACTTTGCTGATGACAAAGAACAACAGCAATTAATGAAAGAAGATTTAGACGAATTGTAGAGGTGAGAAAGATGAATGTATATGAACAGCTACTATCTTCATCTGATGAAAATATCATCGTTATAGAAAAACAATTTAAGTCAAAAGCAAAGGGATTGTGCAAAGGAAATAAAATCGGAATAAGTGCAGATATTGATACATCGACCGAAAAAGCCTGTGTCCTTGCCGAAGAACTGGGACACCATTACACTACTGTCGGAAGCATCATTGACTTGACTGATGCTCAGAATCGGAAACAGGAACATCAAGCAAGACTATGGGCTTATAATAAACAGATCGGATTGGCTGGCATCATCCGAGCTTTTGAAGCTGGTTGCCAAGATATGCATGAAATTGCCGAATATTTGGAAGTGACAGAAGAATTTTTACATGAAGCAATAGAATGCTATCGAAATAAATACGGTGTCTATACGACACTGGATAACTACATAATTTACTTTATTCCCAACTTGACTGTTGCGGAATTATTCTAATGGTATAACCACATTGTGATTATATAAAATTTAAAATTATACAAATTAAACGGAGGTAATTATGAGTACTATTGATACTGAAAAATACGGACCTAACTGCATAGGTAATGTAATTCGTATTTTGGATAAACGAACAATAATCGTAAATGCAGGAAGTAATCTTCTTAAAGTAGGAGACGTAATTAGGGTTTATGAATCTCTTGGAAATCTATATAATCCAGATGGTTCCACTTTATGTGTTTTCGAACATACGAAAGACGAATTAGATGTTATAGAAGTTGAAAACGAATATGCTATTTGTCAAAAAAACAAAAAATATTCTTCTAATCCAATGGCTTTAGCAATATCTCCTCTTCTTGCTTCAAATAAGACTGGGTATATTCCTCTAAATGTTGATGAAAACGAGATTCATCCATTATCCGAGTCGAGTGATGTTATTCATCTAGGTGATCCAATTAAATTATAATATATTCTTGACAATATGACATAATAGTGATAAGCTTATCCTCATAACAGAGATGGTTGCCGCACAAGGTGACTGGAGATTCCCCCTTATCATTATTATGATAAGGGGGTTTTAACTTTCATGGATAAAATACAGCAATATGACAAGCCATTTAAAACATATGACGAACAAATCTCTATATTAGAATCAAGGAATGTTATAATTGATGACTATGATTTCGCACGCCGAGTTCTAAGTGGTTTGTCTTATTATACTATTGTTAATGGATACAAAAATACATTCCTTTCACTTACTGGAACCGATAAATTTGTATCTGGAACAAACTTTAATGATTTATATACGTTACATATAATAGACACTAATCTTAATAACATCATACTAAAAAATATTTTGTTTGCTGAACGTTATTTGAAAACAAAACTTTCTTATGTTATTTCTCAAAAATATGGCGTATATACCGAACCAAAAGATCTTACAAACAAACTGAATTCTGATTACCTATGTCGAGATAATTATAGCCGCAGCGCTCACGGGAGAAATAATATATTGCGTAAAATAAAAGAAACTCTTACTTCCGATAGAATTAACGCTAGTGTTGCGCATTATGCAAATGATAAAAATCATATACCTCCTTGGATTTTGGTGACTAATCTTTCTTTCGGCCTTACAATTAAATGGTATAGCATCTTAAAAAGCGATGACAAAGAACAAATCTGTTTGGAATTTTTGCCTTGTCAAACATTAACACTTGAAGACAGGAAGGAGTTTCTTACTATATCATTTTCTTTGTTGAGAGAATATCGAAATAAAATTGCACATTCAAACAGAACTTTTAATGTCAAGGGACTGCCAGTTCTTCCTAAGTGTCAATTGTTGGATTTATCACTTGGTATTCTTTCTGAACCTGAATATAATAAAAATTTAGGGAAAAGCGATTTATTCGCTGTGATATTATCTTGTTTTATCTTAATAGATGATCACTATATTTTAGCAAATTTTCTTAACGACTTACATTACACATTGAGTCCATATACAGAGATCACCATGAATAACAAAAATATTTTTGACATCTTCGGATTACCAGAAGACCTTTTTGAACGATTAAAGGAATTTACTACTTTAAAATTTTCGCAATAAAAAACCGCCCCTGCGCTACCAACACAGAGACGGCTCAATGGATGATTCTCCTTGTAGAACGCAAGGAGCTTAAATGAAATAAGGCTCAATAGTTGAAAATCACAAAAGAAAAGGAGTTGTAAGTTATGGACGATTTTGAAAATAAATTAACAGAGATACATGATCGCGTGCTTAATAATGCTCTTACAGAAGAAGAACAAAATAATTATACCGAATCTCTTTTTGAATCTATCAAGCATATTAACGAATACGGGGAAGAATTTTGGTATGCAAGAGAATTGCAGATTGCCCTTGAATATACTCAATGGAGACGATTCAATGAAACTATAGAGAGAGCGAAAACAGCTTGCAAAAATAGCGGAAACTCTATATCTGCACATTTTGCCGACGTTGGCAAATCATCTCCTATGCCAAATGGCGGCGAACGAATTCTTGTTGATTATGAGCTTTCACGCTATGCTTGTTACCTCATTGTTCAAAACGGTGATTCTCGCAAGAAAGTAATCGCTCTTGGTCAAACCTACTTTGCAGTAAAGACAAGGCAACAAGAATTAATTGACAACTTTGATTCTCTTAGTTCCGACCAAAAACGTCTTGCAATCCGTTATGAAATGGCTGAACATAATAAAATGCTTGTCGAGGCAGCTAAAAATGCCGGTGTTGAAAGTTCTTTAGACTATGCTATCTTTCAGAATCACGGATACCAAGGTTTATACGGTGGCATGACTGCTAAAGATATACATCGACATAAAGGGCTTAAGAAAAGTGAAAAAATATTAGATCATATGGGTTATGAAGAATTAGCGGCCAACCTCTTTCGCGCAACCCAGACCGAAGCCAAGTTACGTCGCGAAAATGTTCAAGGAAAGGCTACCGCCAATCAAACGCACTATAATGTTGGAAAAGAAATCCGCAATACTATTTCACGTTTAGGCGGAACCATGCCGGAAGACTTGCCTACACCTGAAAAAAGTATCCAACAGATTGAAAAGGAACAAAAATTATTATCAGACAAATAACAAAACCGCCCCTGCGCCAACAGGAACGGTAAATGCGCCCTCTCCGCACAGCAGAGATAGGACGACTTAACTCTAACATCTCCGGAGATGTTACAGCATTTCCAGCAAAAATATTGTATCATCTTCGGAAACAGCTCGCAATCAGAACATTTGTTCATTGATAGCTGTTATTTTTATACCCAGAATTCAAAAGGAGATGATTTCATGCCAAGAAAAAGAAAGAAATATCCAAAATTACCAAACGGCTACGGGCAAATTCGCTATTTAGGCTCTAACAGGCGTAATCCCTATGGCGTTTACCCTCCGGCCACAGAAGAATATCCTAACGGGCAGATGAAACCAAGAAAGGCGCTCTGCTACGTTCCTGACTGGACTACAGGGTTCGCAGTCTTGACAGCATACAGAGCAGGCACGTACACGCAAGGCATGGAAAAGGATTTTTCTGAGATTAATAATTCGCAGAGTGCGGACAAGTTTATACAAAGTTTGCTTGCAAATTATAATATAATGGAAGGAATCAAAAGCAAGTCAAACGAAAACTTGAATTTTAAGGAAGTGTTTTATAAATTTTATAAAAGAAAGTTTGGGCACGAGTTTGATGAAAAAGTACAGAAACGCAGTAGTTTAGAATATGCGTTCCGTGCCGGTTTTAAAAACTGCCAATCATTGCATGACAGAATTTTTACTAATATCGTATCTGACGATCTGCAAGAAGTGATGGATAATTGCACGCTTAAACACGCCAGCATCGAACATATACAAAGAGTTTTTCGCAACTTGTACAAATATGCCATTGCAAACGATATTGTAAAAAAAGATTACTCAGCATTTATCGAAATAATCCAAGAGGATGATGACGAGCACGGGATACCGTTTTCAAAAACAGACATAAAAAAATTATGGGATGCAAAAGAAAATGAAATTGCAGAAATGTTAATAATTATGTGTTATTCCGGTTTTCGGATAACTGAATACAAAACACTGGAAGTAAATTTGAAAGAAAAATATTTCTTAGGTGGAATAAAGACTGATGCTGGAAAGGATCGTATAGTGCCAATTCACTCTGCCATTCTTCCGCTGGTTGTCCGAAGAATGAAAAAGAATAAAAAATTACTCCTAACATCCGATGTGCAGTTCAGAAAAAATATGTATGCTCTTTTAAACGAACTCGGTATAGCGAAGCATACACCTCACGACTGCCGGCACACCTTTTCGAAGTTATGCGAAGATTTTGAGGTGAAAGAAAATGATAGAAAGAGAATGCTCGGGCATGCATTTAAAGATGTGACTAACAAAATCTACGGGCACAGGGACATTGAAGACTTACGAATTGAGATTGAAAAAATAGCATCTCCTGATTTGTTGTAAATGTGTTGTAAACCGTTTTATTTTATCCAATTACTAATTGTTATATTTTTCGATATTTCAACACTTGAAAAATCCCGTGGTTGACAGGTTTTCTCTGAATTTGCGTCAACCACAAGGATTTTCAATAAACCTATTAATTTTAAATCTATGTAAAATAATTTTACAAAAACAGGTTGGAAAATCAAACGATTTTCCAACCTATCAAACATTTTACCATATATGCATTACATGCTGCATTCCAAGACTTACGATTGTAATTCCAAGCCAACATGACATTCCAAGAAGAATCGGGCGTCCTCCGCTTTTTATTAACTTTACAATGTCTGTGTTGAATCCAATTGCCGCCATCGCCATAATAATAAAGAATTTAGACAAATCTTTAAGCGGCACAAATACTTCTGCCGGTACTCCCACTGCTGTAGCGATTGTCGTAATCACACTCGCTCCGATAAAGAATAAAATAAAGAACGGAAATACCTGTTTCAGGGACACTTTATCTCCTTCTTTCTCCTCTGCTTTTCTCGCCCTTATAAATGCAAGTACAAGTGTAATCGGAATAATTGCTAAAGTTCTCGTCAGCTTTACAGTCACTGCCTTATCAAGTGTCTGGCTTCCCAAATTATAAAGGCTGTCCCATGTAGATGCTGCTGCTGTAACAGAAGATGTATCATTTACCGCCGTTCCCGCAAATACACCGAACGCTTCTCCGGATGTGGTAGAAAAACCAAGTGCACCTCCAAGTGCTGGGAAAATTAATGCCGCCAAGATATTAAAGAGAAAGATAACGGAAATCGCCTGCGCCACTTCTTCTTCATCTGCATCAATGACAGGTGCCGTGGCTGCGATCGCAGAACCTCCACAGATGGAAGAGCCAACTCCAACCAATGTTGAAATCTTCGCTGGTATGCGAAGTACACGGTGAAGTACATATGCAATCACCAATGATACCGTAATCGTACAGATAATAATCGGCAAAGACTGTTTTCCGGTCTCCATCACAACTTTTAGATTCATTCCAAATCCTAACAGCACAACTGCATACTGCAAAATCTTTTTCGATGTATACTTAACTCCTGGTGCAAAGGATTCTTTCTTTTTTACAAGCGGAGCAAAAGTCATCCCTCCAAGAATCGCAAATACAGGACCTCCTATAATCGGAAATTGTTTTCCAAGCAGACTTGCTGGTACTGCCAATAACAGGCACAATAAAAGTCCTTTCCAGTTTTGTCTAATTAAATTCATACTAACCTCCCTCTACATTGATGCCCGAATTGCTGCTATCGTTCCATCTGAAACTGCTGTTGCCACCTGACGCACCTGTTTTTCACAAATATCTCCTGCTGCATATACCCCATCTATCTTTGTTTCCTGATTCTCATTGACTGGAATAAATCCGTTATGCAACTGTAGTTCAGTATACAATTCTGTATTTGGTATCGTTCCTGCATAGACAAATATTCCGCATCCCGGATCAGAAATTGTCTCAATGCTCCCAGTTTTCTCATCTGAAATTTCCAGAGATTCTACTTGCTCTACCCCGTATACTGCATGCAGCCTCGATCCAAGACGCAACTCAATATTTGAAGTATTTGAAACTTTTTCCTTGAATTCCGCAATACATCCTAATGTCTCTTCAAAATGAATAATTGTGACCTGTTCTGCATACTTTGCCAGATACAATGCTTCTTTTACAGCTCCATCTGCCCCTCCAACTACATAAACATGCTTTCCTTCATAGCTTTTCCCATCTTTTGCCGCATTGAGGCCCACCCCTTTTCCTGATAATTCTAATTCTCCTCGGATTCCAAGTTTTCTAGGTGTCATTCCATTAGCTATAATTACTTTTTTTGTCCTATAAACTGCATCTCCCGTATAAATTTTTTTAATGTTATTGCTCAATTCTACTTGCTTTACCGTCTCATATATAATTTCCACCCCTGCATTTTCTGCCTGCTGTTTCATACGTTCTGCTAATGTTACTCCTGTCTCACCTTCTATAACTCCTGCATAATGTGTAACCGTTGATACTTTACCAATCAATCCACCCACTACATTTTTTTCAATCAATAATGTCTTTTTGCCTCTGCTCACCGCATAGATTCCAGCACTAATTCCTGCTGGTCCCGCTCCGATAATAATAATGTCATACATAGCTACTCCTCCTTATTCCCTGTCTTTCTCTATGTTTTACAACTACACTATATACAATTATCACCATTTTGTAAAATTATATATATTGATATAACCATAAATATTTGTTATGATTATAAAAACTATTACCACATTAAAAGGAGAAGCCATGCTTGATTTTCGAATGGAAACATTTTTAAAGGTCTGTGAATATATGAATTTTACGCATGCCGCTCATGATTTGAATCTGACTCAGCCTGCTGTTTCACAACACATCAAATATCTGGAAAAAGAATATGATGCACCATTGTTCGCGCGTGATAAGAAAAAACTAACACTGACTCCTGCGGGTGAAATTCTTCGCTCTGCTTTGGAGACGATGCGAAATGATGAGAACACTATGAAGATACGCATGAAAGAAAGTCTCTGTGAAAAAAAGATCCTGACTTTTGGTGTCACAATGACAATTGGCGAATATGCCATAGTACCTTCCCTTTCTGCATTCATTAAAAAGCACCCCGACACCGATATTCACGTTCGTTACGCCAATACGCAGACGCTGCTCTCTTTTTTATACGAGGGAAGCATTGATTTCGCCATTGTGGAAGGGTATTTTAAATCCGATAATTACGAGACCCGTATTTTTAAGACAGAAGAATATATTGCTGTGGCTTCCAAAAACCATGTGTTTCAAAAACCTGTTCACTGTCTGAAAGACTTAACCTCTGAATGTCTTTTGATTCGGGAGCACGGCTCCGGCACAAGAGCAATCCTGACGAAAACACTTGCGCTCAAAAATATGTCGATTCAGAATTTCCCTCATATTGTGGAAATTGAAAATATCCACGCTATCGTGAGCCTGCTTTGTCAGGACTGCGGCATCTCATTCCTGTACAAATCAGCTGTTGAACAGGAAATAAACGATGGTCGCCTGAGACAAATTCCACTCTCTGACTTTATGGTCATGCATGATTTTACATTTCTTTGGAATAAAGACAGTGTGTTTTCACAGGAATATGAAGTAATCTTTAATGAATTACAATCTTCTATCCTTCCATAATATCAAAAAAGGACTGCTTTTTGCAGCCCTTTCTTCTATAATCCAAATTGAATCTGATTCTCCTCAAGCTCTTCCTGTCTTTCCTCTTCTCGCCCGTTCTTCTGCTGCCTGAGGCATTCTAAAATAGCTTCGTTCAAAGACAGCATCTTTTCATCCAACGCAGATACCATCTCCGCACATTCTCTTAAGTCTCTGCTGATGTAAGCCGGTGCTTTTCCCTCAAACTTATAGTAAATCTTATGCTCTAAACTAGCCCAAAAATCCATTGCAATCGTACGTATCTGAATCTCAACTTTCGTATTCACAACACTATCTGACAGAAAAATCGGAACTGCCACAAGCATATGATAACTTTTATATCCGCTTTCCTTTGGATTTTTAATATAGTCCTTAATAGAAAGCACTTTCAAATCACTTTGATTCCCGATCATCTCCGCAAGTCTGTAAATATCAGAAGTAAACGAACAGATCAATCTCACTCCTGCAATATCATTCACATATTTTACCATGTTCTCAATCGTTGCCTCATATCCGTATCTTTTCAGCTTTTTGACGATACTCTCCGCCGTTTTGATTCTTGTCTTTATATGCTCGATTGGATTATACTGATGCACATGCTGAAATTCATCATTCAAAATCTCTAATTTGGTGCCCACTTCTTTCAATGCCGAATTATACAAAAACATAACTGTTTTCCAACTGTCGACATCTTCATAACTTTTAATTGCATCTAACATCAAGTTCTTCTCCCCTATCTTACTCGAAGAGTAATTATTACTACAATAGTATACCATAATCCAAAGAGACTGTCATAAACTTCATGCTTTTTTTAGAAAGTTTCTCCTCATCGGCCCTTATAATTCTAATTTCATATCGCCATACTGAATCCATTTTTTCTTTCTCATAAATTCTGAAATGAGCAGTGTCACAATCGCCGGAAGGGCAATCTGTATCACGATAATTTTTATAAGTACGATCATCGGCGGCTCCACTGCCGTCATCGTCTGCCATGTCATAATCTGTCCGACAAGTCCTGCTGTTCCCATTCCAGAGCCGGTCGCATTGCTTGTCATGTGCAGAATCATCGTTCCGACAGGTCCTAAGATAGCACTTGATAAAATTGCAGGAACCCATATAATTGGCTTTCTCACAATATTGGGCACCTGCAGCATCGATGTTCCGATTCCCTGTGCTAATAGTCCTCCGATTTTATTTTCGCGATAGCTTGCAACCGCAAATCCAACCATATTACAGCAGCATCCAATTGTTGCAGCTCCTGCCGCAAGACCGGAAAGATTCAAAATAACCCCAAGTGCAGCGGAACTGATCGGAAGTGTCAGAATCATTCCCATCAAAACAGAGACAATAATTCCCATCAAAAATGGTTGCTGCTCTGTTCCCCAATTAATCAATGCTCCAAGCGCTGTCATAAATTCAGAAATCGGCGGTCCAACTAAAAGACCTACCGCCGATCCGGCTGTAATCGTCACAATCGGAGTAACCAAAATATCCACCTTTGTTTTTCCTGAGACAAGATGTCCGAATTCAATCCCTACGTAAGCTGCAAGAAATGCTCCCAACGGTTCTCCCGGTCCTGCAAATACCATGGCACCATCTACAAGAACACTTCCCGCGAGCAATTTTGCCGCAAATGCGCCCACCATTCCGGCAGTCGCTGCTGACAGCACAACAAGCGGACTTTCCTTAAAGCGATATGCAACACCTACACCAATTCCTGCCCCCGTAAACGCAGCTGCCATCTTTCCAAGTACAAAAATCATATCCCCGACATTTCCGCCAATCAAACTTCCAATCTGCTGAATAATCGTGCCGACGATCAATGTTGCAAAAAGTCCTTGTGCCATCCCTGTTAATCCATCAATAAAAATACGATCTAGTAATTTCTTTAATTTTTCCATTCTACGCTCCCATTACATTTTATTTTACATGTGTCTTGTCACTAGCAGAGTCTACCATATCTGCCTATAAAAAGTCAAGCATGTCTATATTGAAAATCAATTGCAAAGTATTGTATAATGATGCATACGAACAAATATAGAAAGGATGACAACCATGTTTCGTTTATGGGGAAAAATATTTAAAGATAATCGAATGTTAAAAGATACTGTCATTTGTGATGATACAGACGATACAAGAACACATAAAATTTTCCACGCGCTGGATGAGATTTGTTACCAGTTTGATTTAAGCAAACCGATTTGGCTGGATTCTACGATTGCCGAATTCAAAAAACATGACAAAGCACGCTTTTATCAGGACAATTTCGTAGACTCTATTGATTTTGACTATCTGGAAATTCATATCATTGAAGAGTAACAAATGAGGGATGTGAGCTTCTCAAAAGCCACATCCCCAATTATCATTTTTCAAATTGCTATTCATTTCGAATTGCTGCAAGCGGACTTAATTTCATTGCTCGTCGTGCCGGGAAGTATCCGGCCGCCATTCCCACAAGAATTGCAAATGCAAGTGAAATCAGCACAAGCCAAGGTGGAATGTAAGAAATTCCATCTGTCATCCCCATCTCAGTTCCCATGCTTCCAACTACTTTATTGACCACGAATGACATAATAAGACTTAAAATATTTCCGATCACGCCCCCGATCAGTCCGATAAATCCGGCTTCCAGCAGAAACATCTGCCGAATATTTTTCAGACTGCAGCCTAACACTTTAATGACACCGATTTCTTTCGTTCTCTCATAAATCGACATCATCATCGTGTTTGCAATACCAATCGCTGCAACAAGAAGCGATACCGCACCGATTCCGCCCAGAACCGCCTGTATCATTGCAAACTGTTTCTGCATACTTTCCAGATACTCTGCATTGCTATATGTCTGAAATCCCAGTGTCCTGATTTCATTGGAAACAGATTCTACATTGTCAAGATTATCCACTTTTACCTGTGCTGAACTATACGTAAAATAACTGTAAGGTTTCCCGCTGCTCGTGGACGGTTGACCAGGAATCACTCTTCCCCGAAATTCTTTTTTCAAAATGGTCTTCAGTGTCTCGATATCGCAAAAGGTTGAATACGAATATGCATTGTATTCATCAACAGTTCCTTCCACGACACCGGACGCTTTTACAACATATTTTTTTGCTGTCTTTGGTGTCTTTGTTGCTGTCTCTCCTCCATTTTCCACATTACCAAACCCACTTCCCGACTGGCTCTGGTAATAGGCATCTGTATCCAAGATTAAAAACAGAGAATCCTTTACGAAATCAATATCCGGAAGTTCTCCGGTATCCCAGTAACCACTGCCTCCTGATTTATTGCTGAAATTCGTGATTACCATGTTCCCCATCACCAGATCTAATGAGCTTCCATTTTCAGCCGGCAATTTTCCGCCCTCTTTCAATGGAATATTCATTTTTTCCAGTGCCTCATGGGACATTCCCTGCACCGTCAAAAATCCTTCATAATTGCCTTTTAACGCAATTGCCGATACCTCTAAAACAGGACTTACAAATTCTACATTTTCTAATTTTTTCAATTTTTCAATCACATCATCTGTGATATATTCTTTCGATTCCTCTCCGGAATCTACCATCATGCCACCCTGCCCGTCTTTTCCTGTCACCTGAATGGTCGTCAAACCACCAGATTTTTCTATTTCTTTATAGGTAGACTGCTGAAGACCAAGTCCGAGAGAAATCATAACAACAATGGAAGCTGTCCCAATCACAACCCCTAGAACGGTTAAAAAGGTTCGAAGCTTTCTGCGTTTCAGATTCCCACTACTCATTCTCAGTAAGTCTATTAAGCTCATCCTCTAAAATTTCCTCCTCTTCTGCTCTTCTCTTTTTCTCTTTTTTCTTCTTCACAATTACAACGACAACAATCACTCCGATGATAATTACTCCGACAATCACCGGAATAATCGGGAACGCCTTTTCTTGCTCAACCATTTCGCTTTCATTCATCATCATGTCATCTGTCATCGGCGCTGTCACTAAAAGTGTCAGTTCCTTTTCAGCCGTAAATACTGCTCCCGACTCATCTTCATAAGTGACAACCATCTTGACTTTGCCATCACCTGTTGTCTCTGATTCTCCGGTTATCATACCATCAATTGAAGCTGTCGCTCCGGATTCCACATTTCCGACAAAAATCTCTTTGGATTTAATTCCTTCACCCTCAAATTTTGCTTTTACGTTATACAATTTAATTCTTCCCATGTTATACAGGTTGCACATGACATTGACTTCGCTGCCGACTTCCACAGTCTCTCCACTCAGTTCAAATTCGCTGAATTCAAATCTCGCATCCTGTTTAACCGGAACTGAGATACTTGATGTACTTTCAAATTGTGTTCCGTCTCCATCTTCATACTTCATAGACATCTCGATACTGTACGGTTTCTGTACCAGATCTGATTTTGCATTCATATCAATCGAAATATCTTTTGTTCCGTTTGCCCCGATGCCATCCAGATATACAGTGCTCGAACCGGACGCTGGAAGAAACGCCGGAGATGCAGTGTTTGCATCCTGTCCTTCTGTCGGTGCGTTAAAATCAAACAGCATATTTTTTACCGCTGTTGTCTTGGATGTATTTTTCAGATGTACGATCAGTTTAAAATTGCTTCCTGCCTTTACTTCCTCTGGATCTGTTGAAAATCCTGTGACAATTACTCTCGGAACAGATGTCGATGTCGTTGCTGATCCGCTATCTCCACTATCTCCACCACTATACACCATCGGTTCACTGTTAGAGATGCCTGTATCTGCTGAAGGCTGCTGTGGTTGCGGATCCGTCTGCGGCTTCTCTTCCGGTTTTTCCTGAGGCTTCTCTTCCGGCTTAGCTGTCATTTTTACAAATACACTCTGCTCAAATGCATTTTCCAATCCATCGTAACTAACATCGAATTTCACATTATAATATTTTGATGCCACATCTTCCCTTGCTTTCACATCATATGTGAGCTCATAAGATTTTCCCGCTTCGATCTTATCCACTTTCTGCTCATAGGATACATTTTCAATTTCAAACGGCCACTTCTCAATATTTGCCTTCACCTGCGGAGTTACTACTACATTTTCAATTGCTGTATCTGTACCGTTTGTAATCGTAAGCTTTAACTCTTTCTCCTGTCCATACTGATAAGCCGGTGTCGCAGTTCCACTCGCCTTTACGGTCACTTTTCCCGCTGCGTGCAGTGGCATCACCATCCCTGCCACCAGAATCATACTCATGGCAACCATCATTATTTTCTTAATCTTTCTCATCTTCTTTCTCCTCTCCCTTTGTACGGTTGTCTTCTATCTTTACAATCTCTCCATCAATAATATGGAAAATCCGATCGGCATACGAAGCCAGATGATTGTCATGTGTAACCATAACAAGCGTCTTTTTCTGCTCCCTTACCACCTTTTGCATCAATTCCATCACCTCTTTGGATGTATGCGAATCCAGATTTCCTGTCGGCTCATCCGCAAATATAATCTTCGGATCAACAACCAGTGCTCTTGCAACCCCTACTCGCTGCTGCTGCCCTCCCGACATCTGATTCGGCAAATGCTTTTTATGCTTTTTTAAATTGACCAGATCCAGCATCTTATCTGCTTTTTTTAGTCGGCTTTCTTTTTTCTCTCCGCGAAAGCTCAAGGGCAATGCCACATTTTCCACCGCATTCATCGTCCCAATCAGATGAAAAGACTGAAAAATAAATCCAACATGATCACGTCTAAAGCTGACAAGCTGATCTTCCTTCAACTTCTCCATGTGCTCGCCGTTAATGATCACTTCTCCTTTTGTCGGTTTTTCCAGTCCGGCAAGCATATTTAACAACGTTGATTTCCCTGATCCCGAAGTCCCTACAATCGCACAGAACTCTCCTTCGTTGATTGAAAAATTCACTCCATTCAAAGCATGCACAACACTGTCCCCGACACGATAGAGCTTAAACAAATTCTTCACTTCTATAATTTTCCCCACAGATACTCTCCTTCCTGTTTTTTTCTTAATTTTACTATACCAAAGGATTTTCTGAATATTATATAGGAAATCTTAAGTTTTCCTTAACCTATAAAATAAGTGCTTTTAAGCAAGAAAAAAGAGCCTCTAAAAGCTCTTTTCTCTTGACTTTATTTTTCTTCTCTTCGTTTCCAAACGTTCACACTTACCAACGCACTTCCTGCCGCAGCAGTCAACAGCCACATCAATGGAGTAGCATCTCCTGTTTTTGGTGAAGGACCTATTGGAGTCGTTTTCTCTTCCGATACCGATTCTTTCTCTGGTTGTGGTACCGCTGCCTGTATTTTTTCCAAGCCTTGTAATGCACTGTCAAGCTGTTTTGTCGCTGCATCAATCTCATCTTGAACTGCAAATTCATCTGCTAATACCGTCTTTGCGTTTTCCAGTTCTTGTTCTAATGTCGCATAACTGGCTTCTGTATACATATCTTTCTGAACAGCTTCCGCTTTGGCAATCAACGCCTCCAACGCTTCTGTTGAAACTTCATCCATCACACGTGCAACTGTGTAATTTGGCATTATATTCTCTGTCAATACAGATGGTACAAACATTTCTGTTGATCCACTTTCTTTGAACGCTTTTAATTCTGTCAAAATACTTTTTGCACTGTTAAATGCATCCTGTGCAATTACTTTTCCAATCTCTGTTGCTTTTTCCTGTGCAAGTTCCGGTGATTTTTCATATAACTTCTGCATATCCACATCAACTTGTTTTTGCTGTTCAATCAATTCTGCCTGATACGCATCCCAGTATTTTCGAATATTTGTCCCATACAATTCTCGATTGTCATCTGCCAGATCATTCAAGTCATTGAACACCCAAAACATAGAATCTTCTACAGATGTCAGCTCATCATTGTGGTATCCATCCCATGTCTCTGTCAGCATTGCTCCATAATACGGAAGATATAAAGAAAACTCTGCTCTTGACATCGCAAGCCATTCTACTCCTGACATTCCCTGATACATCCCGTCACGCATCTCCAAAATATGGCATTCTGCCTGATTCTTATTGCCGATTGCATAGATTGACTCATTTACATTGGAATCCATCTTTGTTCCTTCTCCTCTGTATGCCAGAAACTTCATGATATCCTGTGTAGAAAATTTTTTATCTGGCGTAAACAACAAATCATACGGACCATAAACTCCATCCTCTGAAGGCTCAATACTTAAACCCTCTCCTTTTTCATGGTTCAAGTAATATGTCCCTTGCCACAAACGTGTCAGCTGACCTTTTCCCGGGTTTTCTGCACCATATGTCTGTGTGACATGAATCATTCCATCTTCCGTCTTTAAAAATCCATTTTCTTCCGCTAATGATACCAATCCTTCAGATGCAATCACATTTTCTGTATCTGTCACATCAACCGTTCCAAGAAGCATCATATTCGGAATTGCCGCAACCTGATCTTCCGGCAGCTTAATGGCTGCATATTGATGACCGGAAACAATTTCCATGTACCACGCTTCATTTGGATCACTGATCATAATCGTGTTACATTCCCCCGAACCGTATTTTTCCACAATCTCTCCTAACAATTCCACTCCGTCTCTTGCTGTTTTGGCCTGCCCAAGTAGAATCGATCCCATCGATAATTCACAGATACCGGTATCTACCAATGGATCTGCCGCTTTTGCCTTATCATTATAATAGGTAGATACAGTGGCTGTCATAGCAACCTCATTTTCATTGATTCCTACCTCTGCATAAGGCTCTTCTCCTTCTCCAAACAGTGGTGAATCTTTTGCAAGTGTATATTGATATGTGTGTTCTGGATATGGCATTGAAAATCCATATGCATCTTCAAAAATTGCTCCTGGTTCATGGTCTTCTGCCGGATGCACCGTAAATATTTTTGTATGTCCCGCTCCGATATCCTCTGATCTTCCAATATAGGATGAGCCATTCTCTGAAACTTCTTTCCCTACATATACTCCCATACAGGCAAATGCCTGCATAGAACTCCCCATGGCCATTGTGCCTGCCAAAACCAGTGCTGCTATTTGTTTCTTCTTTATCATTTTCCCCATTCCCTTCATTTCCTTTTTGTATAACTATACATTTTACTCTTATATTATACATCTTATTTTTTATTTTTCAAGCACTTTTTTGTATTTTATACACTTTTAATGTTTTTTTATTCACATCATATTCTGTTTTATGCACTTTTTATGTGCTCAAACTTCTTTACTTTTCCTAAAAAGTATGTTATTTTGAAGAAACAACTTTTCTCGCTGCATTTCATCTTTTTCGCAGCAAAATCTCTTAAGCCTAAAGGCTTCTTTATTTCCAGCTTCCACTCAGAAGCATTGATCCAACAACACACATGAGATAATCAAGGAGGTTTATCTATGACAAACAGATTAAAACAATATTTTCCCATGCTCCGTACACGTACAGAAATTATGGAAATCATTATCAAAGATGAAACATTAAAAACTTTATTTGACAGTTGGGAAACCGAATTTCAAGAAGAATTTCTGAATATCTGTACAGGTATATCCGGAGTCAAAGTATTATACGATTTTATGATTAAAGAAATACTGAATCCAGAGGCAGTGCCGGAACGAATTGGAGAACTACTGTCTTTACTGCTAAACCAGAAAGTAAAAGTACTAACCGTACTGCCAAATGATACTACCCGCATCGCTGATGAAACATCTCTTATTATCACCGATATCGTTGTAGAACTAGAAGACGGCAGTATCGCAAACATTGAAATACAAAAAATCGGGTATCAGTTCCCCGGTGAACGATGTGCCTGCTATTCCTCAGACTTGCTTCTACGTCAATATAAAAGAATAAAAGGAATGAAGAAAAGAAAATTTACATATAAAAGTATCAAAAACGTCTACACCATTGTCTTCTTTGAAAAAAGTCCAAAAACATTTCATAAATTTCCTCAAAATTATCTTCATTTTTTTGAACAAAAATCTAATACTGGATTGCAGATGGAATTGTTACAAAAATATATTTTTATTCCTCTTGACATCTTTAAAGAAAATCAGCAAAATAAAGATATCAAAAGCAAATTAGATGCATGGCTTGTATTTTTAAGTATGGATAATCCCGAAATGATTGTAAAACTTATCGAAACATATCCTGAATTCAAGCCAATGTACGAACAAATCTACGATATCTGTAGAAATATTGAGGAGGTCATGGAGATGTTTTCTAAAGAATTACGAGAATTAGACAGAAATACTGTCTTATATATGATTGATGAAATGCAAGATGAGCTAGACCAAAAGAAAATACAATTGCAAGATACAGAATCCAAATTAAATGATGCACACACTCAACTAAACAGTACGCAGGATAAACTGCACTCCACACAGGATGCACTGCACTCCGCACAGGATGAACTACAATCCACACAGGATGAACTACAATCCACACAGGATGAACTACAATCCACACAGGATGAACTACAATCCACACAGGATGAACTGCAAAAAGCTCTTTTAAAAATCGCAGAATTAGAGCACCAACATACTTAAAAAAAGTGTGCTGAGCACACTCTCAGCTCCCCTGCCCCTCATTCTTGAGGGGGAGGGTTTTCCTTTGTTTCTATTTGTTGTAAAATATTTACATGAGTAATATTTTACAAACGATCTTTCTTGATCATTATGAACACTTAATTTACGAACTTCATCCAAGGACTTCCGTCATTGAAAATGTCAACAAAATGATTCATTGTGGTGACCCTTCTTTTGGTGGCGCTTTTTTTGCTTGTCCAGACTGTGGGGAATTGAAGTTTGTTCCTTTTCGATGTAAATCTAGATTCTGCCCTACTTGCGGTAACAAATATAATCTGCAACGCTCTTTTCATATGTCCTGTAAGCTCATTCGCTGTGTCCATCGTCACTGTGTGTTTACTATTCCTAAAGAACTTCCCACTTTCTTTCTCAATGACCGTTCTCTCCTCAATTGTCTCTTTCATTCCGTTCGAGATGTTGTTCTTCGCATGTTTTATAAGCAAAACAAATCTGAAAACTTTACTCCTGGTTTCATTTGTGTTCTTCATACCTTCGGCAGGGACTTAAAATGGAATCCTCACATTCATGCTCTTATTTCTGAAGGTGGCGCTGGAAACTCTATCGTTTGGCGCCCTATGAAGCATTTCGATTATACCTCCTGAGAAACGCATTCCGCAAAGTTCTTCTTGAACGGCTTACTAATTCCATTGGTAAGTCTTTCATTCCTGTTAAAAATAAAATTTATAAAGACCATGCCGATGGCTTTTATGTCAGAGCCAAACCGAATCTCTGCACTCCTGATGTTACAATCAAATATATCAGCAGATATCTCGGAAGACCTGTCATAGCAACTTCTCGCATTGATCACTATGATGGTGAGTCTGTTACTTTCCATTACACAAGACATGAAGATAACAAAACTGTTTCCGAATGTATTCCTGCTTTAGACTTTATAAAAAGACTCATTGTTCATATCCCGGAAAAACATTTTAAAATGCTTCGTTATTACGGCATCTATGCCAAACATCACAAGCAAGAACAGAAACTTTATAAATGTATCTCTTCCGAGAAAAAACGTTTTATCTTACGACATATGAACTGGCAAAATCTTATTTTTTTAACCTTTGGATACGACCCTCTCAAGTGTCCAAAGTGTGGTTCTTCTATGTTGGTGTTGGAAGTTTATCACAAAAAAACTGTACTATTTGAACAATATCGAAAGGCTATGGGATATGGATGAATCCATAAATCTCATTCTTTCTAAAATCGTCAGATAGTGCAGTCACACCAAAAACAAAAAACTTCATAATCAACGTTGTGGCGAATACAACCTTTCGCTCTTTTGTTATGCTATTTTTTATTTCTTATACATTATACACTATTTCTGACAAAATGAGAAGTTTCCTATAAGGTAAAAAAGCAGGTAGCCCCTACCTGCTTTTCTACTCTTATCCCATCTGTTCCAGTACTTCTTCTGCAATATTTCTTGCATGATCTGAAATACGCTCCAGGCAAATAATCGTATCTAAGAATACAACTCCCGCCTCTGTATTGCACAGATTGTTTGTCAAACGTTTGATATGTTTTGAGCGAAGCTTAATCTCTAGATCATCTGCCTTCGTCTCTTTCTCAATTACCTTTAACGCCTTATCTCGACTTCCTTCCACAAATGCTTCCAATGCATAGCGGTAGCTGTCCGCACAAACTTCTATCATCTCTTTGATTTCTTCTTTCCCTGTCTCAGAGAACGACAATTTCTTTTCTTTTAACGTCTCTGCAAATTCTGAGATATTTTCACAGTAATCACTGACACGTTCAATATCAGAAACAATTTGGAGTAAGTGTGCCACTTGCTGATGTTCCTTTTCCCCAACTTGAAGTCCGGTAATCTTGATTGCATAATCTGTGATTCCCGCAGTCAGTTTATCCACTTTGGATTCATCTTCTTTCAATGTATGAATATCTTCTTCACTCAGTGTAAAAAGAACACGTTTTGCCGCATCTAAAGTATCATTCACGATTTCTCCCATGCGTGCCACTTCACCGACTGTAGCTTGAAGTGCAAGAGAAGGTGTCTGTAACATTCTATCATCAAGTGAAACAACACTGTCATCTCTTTCATCATCTTTCACACCACTGATTTTCTTAGCAAGTTTGATAATCAGATTAGATACCGGGAACAGCATTACGGTTGTTGCAATATTAAAAATCGTGTGTACTGTACTGATCTCTGTCTGTGTAATCCGACCGTGTCCCCAAACCGGATTAACCACTTTGAAAAACACAATTGCCACCACACTAAAAATAATCGTTCCGATGATATTAAACAATAAATGCATAAGTGCTGCTGTCTTAGCATTCTTTTTCGCACCCATACTTGACAGCATTGCAGTTACACATGTACCAATGTTCTGTCCCATAATAATATAAATTGCCGCATTAAACGGAACTAACCCCGCTGCTGCAAGACTCTGCAAAATACCAACAGATGCTGATGAACTCTGGATAATCGCTGTAACAAGTGCTCCCGCTATAATTCCCAATAAAGGATTCTTTCCTAAAGTCACGAAAAGATTTACAAATCCTTCTGACTCTTTTAACGGATCAACTGCTCCTGACATTGTAGAAATACCGACAAACAAAAGACCAAATCCTACGATAATACTGGCTATATCCTTTGTGGATCTTCTTTTTCCGGTCAACATAATCACAACACCAATCATAATCGCAATCGGCGCCAGTGTTGTCGGGCTCAAAAATTTTGCCCATTCCACGCTGGAAACAAGCCATCCTGTTACCGTTGTCCCGATATTCGCACCCATGATAACACCCATTGCCTGTGTCAGGTTCATAATTCCTGCATTCACAAAACCTACCACCATGACAGTCGTCGCCGACGAACTTTGAATCACAGCAGTAATAAATGCTCCCAATAGTACTCCTAATAACTTATTTTTTGTCAATGCTTCAAGAAGCGATTTCATCTTATTCCCAGCCGCATTCTCCAAGCCTTGAGCCATAATCTGCATTCCATAGATAAACATCCCAAGCCCACCAAGGAAAGGGATAATAATGCTAGTGTAATTCATAGGTTTCCTCCTTCAAATCCTCTCAATAAACTCACTATTTTTACCATAACATTATCTACGGAAGAAAACAACAAAATTTTACATTTTTTTGACATTCTTTTAACTATTTCTTCATTTTCGGGTCGAAAATGAGCGAAGCGAGGTAACCAAAAATAAGTGCCGCAGAAATTCCAACTGCACTTGCCGTAAATCCTCCCATAAATATACCGATAAATCCTTCTTTCCCGATTGCCTCTTTCACACCCTTAAATAACAAATTGCCAAATCCAAGCAACGGAACACTCGCACCTGCCCCTGCAAATTTTAAAAACGGCTCATAAATATTTAAGAATCCCAATACAGCACCGCCGCACACAAGCAGCACCATCACTCGTCCAGGCATCATTTTTGTCCGATCCAGGAGAATCTGAATCAAGGCACAGATAAGCCCTCCTATCCAAAATGCATTTACATACTCCATATCCTTCTCCTTTTTAACAATGTTCTAACACAATCCCATGCGCGATTCCAGGAACGCTCTCTCCCTCATTAAAACTAACTGTGGACATCAAGGCCCCGGTTGGTACAAATAACACTCTCTTCCATTCCCCGCTTGCAAGCTTTGGAAGAATATACGCAGAAAGCGTAACCGCCGCACAGCCGCACCCACTTCCTCCTGCATGTGTGTCCTGTGTCTTCTGATCAAAAATCATCATCCCACAGTCTGCATGATTGTATTTGATATCTTTCCCCTGCTTTCTTATCAGATCAAAAAGAATGCTTTGTCCCACATATCCAAGGTCTCCTGTAATAATGCGGTCATAGTCACTCTCCTGTCTTCCAAAATCCTGAAGGTTCTGTATAATCGTATCACAGGCTGCAGGCGCCATACATGCACCCATATTCTGAGAATCCTTCAATCCAAAGTCTACAATCTTACCAACTGTCACACCAGCTACCCTCACATGACTTTTCTGCCTTCCAATTAGAAATGCCCCACTCCCTGTCACTGTCCAGTGTGCTGACAACGGTCTTTGACTTGCATACCCAAGCGGAAAACGAAATTCTTTTTCTGCACTTCCAAAATGACTTGATGTCACAGCCAGCATATACTCGCCATATCCCGCTGCCACGCTCATCGCTCCCAATGCGATTGCCTCTCCTGATGTAGAACAGGCTCCATAAAGTCCGAACATCGGAATCTGAAGCGCCTCCACTCCCATGGATGTAGCAATTCCCTGACGCAGTAAATCTCCTCCAAAGAGATATCTGACTTTCTCCAACGCAATATCTGCTTTTCCAACCGCCAAAAGACAGGCCTCTTTCTGCATCGTACTCTCTGCTGCCTCCCAGGTATCTTCTCCAAACAGATTTTCCATCTCCACCATATCAAACAATTTCCCTAAAGGGCCTTCCCCTTCTTTCTTTCCCACAACAGAACCACTGCTGATAATATATGGTGCTTCCTGAAATGCTATACTTTGGCTTCCTTTCGTCATCATAGTACAATCCCCACTTTCATTAAGAAATAGTAAATCAATCCAAGTACCCAGGAAGTCAGTATCCCATATAAGATAACAGGACCTGCTATCGTAAAAATCTTACATCCGATTCCAAATACCTGTCCTTCTTTCTTATATTCAATCGCCGGTGCTGCCACAGAATTGGCAAATCCCGTGATTGGGACAAGCGCTCCTGCACCACCCCACTTTGCAATACTTGGATAGATATTAAAGCCGGTCAGCAATACACTGATGAGCACCAATACTAACGATGTCCATGAACCTGCTATTTCTTCTTTCATTCCTGTATTTTTACAATAATTCAGAATCACCTGCCCAAGCAGACAGATAGTCCCTCCCGTCACAAACGCCTTCGCCATATTGACATAAACATTGTGTACCGGTGTTTTTTCTTTCACATAGGCTGCATACGCCTGTTTACTCATTTTTTTCATTTTTTGTCCTTTCCTACCATCCTTTCAGGAAAAACAGCAATGCTCCGATTCCCTTCCCGATGGCCATGCTTAAAATGATATACGGCACTCCTCTCAACAATTTAACGCGCCGGATAAAAATAGGAAAAATATTTAAAATTTCTGCCAGTGCCATGGACCAGCACCCTACAAAAATGCCGGCACAAAATCCAACCGGACCAATCAGAAACTGTACACCTGGAATACAAATTTGGTAAACATACATAATATTTCCTAATATTCCTCCAAGTGCAATCATTTCTTCGTATAAAATAACATTTGCACCTGTGTGCGTCCTGTCTGCAAAATCAGACACCACTCCCAGACCAATGATAAACGAAAATAGTCCTCCTGCCACCGCAATTCCAGAGCTAAGTCCGATGACTGCGAGAATGACTTGTCTTGCCCACATCCATCTCCTGCTCCTTTCTGGAATAATTTTCAATCAACGTTGTCTGGATATCATTCTCGTACAATCGCATTTCCACCTCCATCGGAGTCGGATCGACCGTAAATTTCTTCCCTCCGAAATGATTGAAAAATGCTAAAATTCCGACAATCAGCCCCACACAATACGTCAATTCCAACACGCTGAACCCTTCTTTTGGCTTTCCCATAAAAAACTCATAAATCTGCGCAAACAGTCGTGAAACATCCACATCGTTATTGAACGCCATAATGGAAAATCCGGCGCCGATAAATGTGACCGCCACAACCCCAACAATCTTTAAGAAATGCCCAATTGGATTTGTCACCTTCTGTTCCTCATACGTAACGATAATATCGGGTACTCCCAAATTTTGAATATCCAGATTTGGATATTCTCTGTGAATACACTCTATAATCTTCAGGATAGATACTACATATCGGTGCTTTCCGGTATCTGGAATTTTTAACAGCAGAATCGTTTTGATTCTAGCAGCAATCTTTTCATTCGCACATTCCAAGGATAAAATGTCCCCGAGTCTCACTTCTCTTTTTTTTACTTCTACATTCTGTTCACTCTTGATATAAACGGTATCCTTCGTCACTGCCATAATTTTTTTATCCCCATCTCAACATTTGAAATCAAAGTTCCTGTATTTGCCGTTCCATTTCCTTTTATTTCATAATAATAATAGAACAGTCCGATTCCAATCGCCGCAAGAACAATACATGTCAAACAGATGCGAATTCTCTTTCTTGCCTTTTCCATTATTTTCACCTTCCCTTCATATGCACTTTATTATGTCATTTTTTCTCAAAACTATGCAAAAAACCGAGTTCGCACTTTTTCTATTACGAACTCGGTCGATTTAAACCTTCTGCCTCAAATTTTTCAAAATCTTTTTTTCCAGTCTCGACACCTGAACCTGAGAAATTCCAAGTGTCTTTCCCACCTGCGACTGTGTCTGATTTGCAAAATAGCGCAAATAGATCAACTGGCGCTCTTCTTTTTCAAGCCCCTCCAAAAGCTGCGCAAGCAGCATCTGATTAAGCACCTTTTCTTCCTGTGCCCCTGTCTCCTCTAATTTATCCATCAGTTGAATTTCATTTCCATCTTTCTGGTAAATCGGTTTATGGAGTGATTCCACTTCACCACTCGACTCCATCGCCATGACAAGCTCTTCTTTTTCTACTTCCATAGTTTCTGCCAGTTCTTCCAAAGTTGGATCTCTTCCAAGCTTTTCCTGTAGCTTTTCTTTTGCAAAATATGCTTTGTATGAAAGTTCTTTCAAAGATCTGCTCACCTTGATCATTCCGTCATCCCGCAAAAAGCGCTTAATCTCTCCGGATATCATCGGCACCGCATAGGTTGAAAACTTGACATCATACGTCATATCAAATTTATCAATTGCTTTCAGAAGACCAATACTTCCAATTTGGAACAAGTCCTCCGGCTCTGCACCTCTTCCATAAAATCGTTTTACAATACACCAGATCAGACCGATATTTTCCTCCACTAATTGTTCTCTCGCTTTTTCATCCCCATCGTGTGATTGTCTGATCAAAGCGATTGTGTGGTCCATAATTTCCTTCCTTTTCCGATTGTTTTTTGCATTTTTACCGTAGTTCCTTCTCCTTGCACCGATTCCACACAAATATGATCCATAAAAGCTTCCATAAACGAAAATCCCATTCCCGACCGATCCATTTCAGGCTTTGTTGTAAATAGCGGCTCCATCGCTTTTTTTACATCCTCAATTCCTTTTCCGTGATCCTCCACTTCTATATAAATGGTCTCCTCTTTGATATTGCATCGTATAAAAATCTTATGTATCTCATTTTCGTATCCGTGAATCACTGCATTTGTAACCGCCTCAGAAATTGCGGTCTTCACATCAGCCACTTCTTCCACCGTCGGATTTAACTGAGTCATAAATGCTGCAACTGCAACTCTTGCAAATCCCTCATTCGCAGACAGACTGTCAAAAATCAGCTCCATTTCATTTGTATTTCTCATATCGTCTCCTCCTCATACATCTGAATTATTTTTGTCACGCCGGACATCGTTAAAATCTTTTTCATTCTTTCATTTGCATGGACTGCCCATACTTCTCCCCCCAGCAGATACACTAGTTTGTATCTTCCCATAATCACTCCTATTCCTGAACTGTCCATGAAATTTGTCTCCTGAAAATCAAAAATGACACACTTAATGTGATTTTCTTCGATCAGTTTATCCGATCCCTTTCGAATCTCTTCTGCATTATGATGATCCAACTCACCCGGCAGAAAAATTGTAAGACAATTTTCTTCCACCTGATACTTCATATTTCTTTCCCTCCTGTTTTAAAAGTCACATCTGTCCTTTTTTTACACAAAAAGGATATGTAACCAAATTTGTTACATATCCTTTCTCTTTTGTATCTCTATCGCTGGCTATTGTTATCACCATCATCATTCGTTCCGTTCAATGCTTCTGTCGCCTTTTGTGCAACGTCGCTGTCCGGGAATAATTCAATCACACGGTTATATTTCTCTGTCGCTTTTTCCGTATCTCCATTTCCCGCATAGGAATCTGCAAGCAGCAAGAGCGCCTTTCCGTCTTCATAGGATTCATTCATCTTCATAACTTTTTCCAGCGATTCAATCGCTGTTCCATAATTTTCCACTCGATAACTCTGTCTTGCGGAACGGTAAAGTTTATCACATTGTTTCGGGAATATTTCACTTGTCATCTCATCATACTGTGCTTTTCCGACTTCTCCTAACGAATCCGTGGAAAGTGCAAGCAGCTCATCGATCAAATTTGTCGTACTGTAATTATTCTGATTATAATGATCGATCACATCGATCAATGCCTCGTAACTGCTCTGTGTATTGGCCGCTTTCTGTTTTTCGGCTTCCAGTTCTTTTTCTTTTGCCTGATAATCTTCCACCTGTTTTTGTAGTGCACTGATCTCACTTTCTTTAGCTGCAATCTGATCACTGTATGCAACCACATCTTTATTCGTCTTCGTCGATTTGCTGTGATTGATTGCGGGAACAATCAGAAACCATACAATCGCCGCTCCCATCAAAATTCCAATCACAATATTCATAATCGTAATTGTAGCTGCATTATCTTTTAAAGATGCCGACACCGGCTGTATAATCGTTTCATTTCCTAGATTGTATGTGACTGTCTGATCTTTTCCCTCTTTCGCCTTCGCCGTTTTCTTATTGTGCAGCTTTGTAAGCTCATGCATATACCGGATTGTAATCTCGTTTGTAGCATCTAATTTATGTGCTCTTCTCAGAACTTGTCTTGCTTTTGCGTACTGTTCTGTCTTCAGATACAAAAGCGCAAGAAGCTGGTACGCTTTTAAAAATGTCGGATGCGATGCAACTACCTTTTTCAGTTGAATCACCGCAAGATCCTCTCCATCCTGCTGACAATATGTAAGACACTGGTTATACTTCTTGATCGCCTGGTTCATTACTTCTAACTCACTCGGTGTCTCCTGAACCTTTTTGATATAATAGTCCGCGATATTCTCATGAGATTTAATATTCTTGCTGATAATCCACTCTACAAGTGCTTCGGCAACTTCTCCCTGTCCAAAATACACAAGTCCCAAAAGATTTCGTGCTGCAATATTATCTCTGTTAAATTGCAAACTTTTCTTCAAAGATGTAACCGCTCCGGATAAATCTCTTATATTTGCCCTGCGAAGTCCATCATTATACCACTGATTTGATTGATATAGAAACTTTTTTGTATACTCCACTGAATTTCACCCTTATCCTCTACTTATTCTGTTTCATCATTTCACGTAAAATATCTGTCATATCTGTCATATCTTCCTGATAGACTGCCTCCTCGATATCTTCCACTTCCAGACTTGGTTTGAATTTTTTTAGTTCTTCTTCAAAATTAAGCATGCTTTTTTCCTCCCACTATTAATTCTTTGAGCATCCCGACCAGATACAATGACCCAAGGCAATACACCCTGTCATTCTCCCCTTTTTCTTTCAGCGCCATGCAAAACGCCTTTTCGAGATTCTCCTCTTCTATAATCTTTTTATCTGTATATTTCCGAAAAACACCGGCAAGCTCCTCTGTGCTCACCCCGCGTTCATTCTCAATCTGAGTCAAAATATACTCTTTGGCATCTATTGTTTCACAAAGCATTCGTATCATCGTTTCATATTCTTTTTCTTTTACCGCTGAGAACAAAATAATTTTTTCAAAATTATTTTCCTGTTGTGCGTTCACACTCTCCACAAATACTTCGACTGCACCAGGGTTATGCGCTCCATCTAAGATGACCCCAGGCAGGATCTCCTCCATCCTCCCCTCCCAGTGAGTCTTGTAAAGAGCCTCTTTCCACCGGTTCAAATGCTTTTCTTCTTTTACAAGATACCGCATTGCTTCCAATGCGAGCATTGCATTTTCCACCTGATAAAGTGCTTTTGTACCAAGTTTCCAAATACTATTCTCATAATACGCATTTGTAATTGAAAATGCAATATCTTTACTCGTGATTTCCTGAATTTCGTACGCATTTTTCGAGATTTCTCTACAAGGCGCTCCGACCTTTTCTGCAAACTCTCGAATCACTTTTGCACTCTTTTCTTCTTTTCCTATATAAATTATCGGAACATCGCGCTTTAAAATCCCGACCTTCTCTGCCGCGATCTCCTCAATCGTCTCTCCCAATATTTCTGTATGGTCCAAACTGATCGATGTGATGATCGTCAAAAACGGAACATCAATTGCATTTGTCGCATCCAGCCTTCCGCCGAGTCCTGTTTCCAGTATAATGTACTCCACCCCACTGTCTGCAAATGCAGTCATCGCCATCGCGAATAAAAACTCGAAAAAAGTCGGATGTGGTTTTCCATCGACTTTCATTTTCTGCACAGCTGCAAACACAGTATCAAATGTATTTAAAAACATCTCATCGCTGATTTCTTCTCCATTGATACGAATCCGCTCATTCATCTTCACAAGATGCGGAGATGTAAAAAATCCGACAGTCTTTTTTTCAGTCAAAAGAAGCGACTGCATATATGCACATACCGATCCTTTTCCATTTGTCCCAGCAACATGAATGATCTTTTTCCCTTTCTCCGGGTTCCCAAGAATCCTCAAAAAATCTTTTGTGTGTTCCAAACTGTTTTTCTTTGTAAATTTCGGTATCTCTAAAATATACGCAATCGCTTCTCTATAATCCACTTATCTCACCATCATTTTCTTGTGTATTTTCTATCTATTGTTCTGTATTCTCTGTTGTTGTACCCTCCGTCTGATCAACGGTCGTATCCGGTGCCTCCACCAGTTTTCCACCTTGATAAATATACTGTTTCGATGTCCTGAAAATTCGATTGCTCGAGCCGACCTGACTGACTTCAATCGTATCGCCCTCTTTTATCTCAGTATCCAAAATATCGATTCTCGTATTATTTAAAAATGTCGTCTTTTGTTTTTCACCATTGACATAAACTTTACTTGACTTCGTAAAGTTCTCTCCGTACAGGCTGTAACTTCCATCCATCTGTGCAATCAGTTCGCTCAACGTCACATCAAGCACACCCATCTGCATATGTCCTTCTTTTATCGGATTGTTTTCTTTTCCGCCATATACGTACTGCTCTCCATATAAAATATCATACTGCAGCAATTCCAGGTCTGACAAATAGTGTTTTGTCTGACGTCTTGTCTGATGATAGTTAAAAATCGTTCCCGCATGAATATCCAATCTGTCAAATACATCTGCCATAATCTGATAAGACGGAATATTACGGTCTTCTTTTTGCAGTCCGATATTGTCCCAGATTACATAGTTGGTATTGTACAGATAACGGCTCTTCAGATCTTTTGCTTCCAATCCCATTGTAGGAAGGTGATCCCCGTACAGTACAAGCACTGTCGGCTCTCCTCTTTCTTTTAATTTCTGTAAAAGTTCCCCAATAAACTGGTCAGTCTCATACAGCTGATTCACATAGTATTCCCACGCATTTGTACGACCTTCATCCTCAATTCCACTGACTGTGATTCTCGGGTTCTCCAGCACTTTTTCTTCCGGATAATCACCGTGTCCCTGCACTGTGATGCCAAACACAAAATCCTGCTGCTCTGTGGAATCCATCGCATTTAAAATATGCTGTGTCAAAATATCATCTTTTGCCCATCCATTTTCTGTCACCTGTAAAATATTCATGAACTCTTTACTTGTGTACGTGTCAAATCCAATATTGTTAAACACATCTGCACGGCTATAAAAATTTCCACCATTGTTGTGTAATGCGTGTGTGCCGTATCCAAAATTTTCAAGCGCGGTTGCCGCACTCTCTGCCGTCTGATATTTCAAGACCGTTTTATATGGATATTCTCCAGGTCCGAAATAACGAAGGTTCATTCCGGTCAGCACTTCAAACTCTGTATTGGCGGTTCCCGCACCGACAGAAGGCACTTTGAAATACCCTGTGGAATAATTTTGCATCAACTTTCTGAAATTCGGAATTGGGTCTTCTGATGTTGTGAAAAACTCCACTTCACTTGGGTCAAAGAAAGATTCCAGCTGAATAAAAATAATATTCGGCATCTCTTTTCTGCCTGTTGTTGCCTCTGTAATCTTCCCGTCATTACTGATCTGTTCAATTGTCTCTTTACCGTAATTATTCGGCTGAGAAATTCCTGTATTAAACACACTTGCACTAAAGCAATACGGAAATCCATAATCCTGATACGCAAATGCGATATTCCCAAAATAATTTGAGACTACACGCTTATTGATTGCCAGATTTGTGATCAATCCGGTAATTCCAAAGCAGAACACAATTCCGATCAGCGCAATAATACGATGCATCTTTCCCTGGTATTGTCCGCCTCTTCTCCACATGGATATGAGCCACACAACAACTGCAATGATTCCTACAGCCAGCATCATGCCCTCAAATCCGGAAAAATATTTATCAAACAATGTCACCGCATCGCCTGCAACCTTTAAATCCTGTGCATTGAATGGTGTTACCCTCACCATCAGCATATAGCCATTTGTAATACCAAGTATCATCCAGAAAGCGGTAATCAATATACGCACAAAAACACGTCTTCTCACCAAATATACGAGTAAAAATGTAATAAATATCAAGTACGTATTAAACAAAAATGTCCAAGGCGAACCGACCATATAATCCCATGCGGCAAAAAATGAGTGTCTTGAAATTGATTCAATCACAAGGTTGATCAGACACGCGTACAACACATGCAACAAAAGTGAAAATCGGTTCATGATTTTGTAGACAGGCTGCATTTTTTTTGCAAAAGCACTGTTTCTTCTCTTTTCCAAAATTGCTTCTCTTCGAAGTTTCTTTTTATGCCAATATTCTTTGATATCTTCCTTTTTTAAATGTCTTAGTTTTTGAAATTTCCCCTTTATATCTGGTTTCCTGATGTGGATTCGTTTCATACTCTAACCTCACCTATATTTCCTGACTTTCGCAGGACTTATTTTTGAAGTCCTGCAAGTCTTTCTTTTACCTGTTCCATCATTTGTGTATATTTTTCTAATTTTGCCTTTTCTTCATTAATCTTAGCTTCCGGCGCTTTGCTGATGAATTTTTCATTGCCAAGCATTCCGTTTACACGAGCAAGTTCTTTCTCTAATTTTGCTTCTTCCTTTTTCAGACGTTCAATTTCCTGTTCAAAATCTACCAGTTCTGCCAACGGAAGATATACAACTGCATCTGTCACAACAACGGAAACTGCATCTTCAGCAATGCCTTCCTTGTCTGACTGAATCACAATCTCACTTGCATTCATTAAAGGAGCAGAAGAGATTTTGATTTCTTCCAAACCATTTCTCAATGTCTCATTCTCGCATACAATAAATGCTTTTGCTTTACGGCTAGGTGCAACATTCATCTCTGCGCGCACGTTACGCACACCACGAATTACTTCTTTCATGTGTTCTACCACATTCTCTTCTGCCGCAAAATTCCACTCTTCTTTATATTGTGGCCATGTTGACATCATCAAAGACTCTTCTTCCGGCACTAATGCACTGTAGATTTCCTCAGACACAAACGGCATAAACGGATGTAACAATTTCAAGCCGTTTGCCAATACTGTTTTCAAGGTCCATAATGTCGCATTTGCAGCTTTTGCATCTTCATCTGCATGATACATACGATATTTTGCAAGCTCAATATACCAGTCACAGAACTCATCCCAGATAAAGTCATATACTTTCTGAAGTGCGATTCCAAGCTCAAACTTATCCATATTCTCTGTCACGTCTTTTGCAAGTGTATTCACTTTTGAAAGAATCCACTTATCTGTCGGTGTCAACTCACCCAGATCCGGTGTTGTAATTGTCTTATCTTCCATGTTCATCAAGATAAAACGAGATGCATTCCATACTTTGTTCGCAAAGTTTCTGTTTGCCTCAACTCGCTCATCATAGAAACGCATATCATTTCCCGGCGCATTTCCTGTCACAAGCGTCATACGAAGCGCATCTGCACCGTATTGTTCGATCACTTCCAACGGATCAATTCCGTTTCCAAGTGATTTACTCATCTTACGTCCCTGTGAATCACGCACAAGTCCGTGAATGAATACTGTGTGGAACGGTGATTTTCCTGTGTGTGCAAACGCTGAGAATACCATACGGATTACCCAGAAGAAAATGATATCATATCCTGTCACAAGCACATCTGTCGGATAGAAGTAATCCAATTCCTCTGTGCTGTCCGGCCAGCCAAGTGTTGAGAACGGCCAGAGCGCTGAACTGAACCATGTATCAAGTGTATCTTCATCCTGTGTAAAATGTGTACATCCACAGTGCGGACATACTTCCGGCATCTCTCTTGCCACTACAAATTCCCCGCACTCGTCACAATAGTAAGCAGGAATTCTGTGTCCCCACCAAATCTGTCTTGAAATACACCAGTCACGGATATTTTCCAGCCAGTGCAGATAAATCTTGTCAAAACGTTCAGGAACAAATTTTAATTCTCCAGTCTTTAACGCATTGATCGCCGGTTTTGCAAGTTCTTCCATCTTCACAAACCATTGTTGTTTAATCAACGGTTCCACTGTTGTGTGACATCTGTCATGTGTTCCTACATTGTGTGTGTGGTCTTCGATTTTCACAAGGTATCCCTGCTCTTCCAAATCTGCCACGATCGCTTTTCTTGCCTCATAGCGATCCATACCTGCATATTTTCCACCATGTTCATTGATTGTCGCATCATCGTTCATGATATTGATCTCCGGCAAGTTGTGACGTTTTCCAACTTCAAAGTCATTCGGGTCATGCGCTGGTGTAATCTTCACCGCACCTGTTCCAAATTCTTTGTCTACATAGTAGTCTGCCACAATCGGAATCTCTTTATTTACCAATGGAAGTAATACGTTCTTTCCAACAATATCTTTATATCTGTCATCATCCGGGTGAACTGCGATTGCAGTATCTCCAAGCATTGTCTCCGGACGTGTTGTCGCAATCTCAAGGAAACGGTCTGTTCCTACGATTGGGTATTTGATATGCCAGAAATGTCCTGCCTGTTCCTCATGCTCTACTTCCGCATCAGAAAGGGAAGTTTTACATACCGGACACCAGTTGATAATTCTGGAACCTTTGTAAATATATCCTTCTTCATACAACTTGATGAACACTTCTTCTACTGCTTTGGAGCATCCCTCATCCATTGTGAAACGCTCTCTGTCCCAATCACAAGATGTTCCCAGTTTCTTAAGCTGCTGTGTGATTGTTCCGCCGTACTCTTCTTTCCATTCCCAAGTTCTCTTTAAAAATCCTTCACGTCCCAGCTCTTTTTTGTCAATTCCTTCTTCTTTTAACTGGTTTGTAACCTTTACTTCTGTTGAGATTGCCGCATGGTCTGTTCCCGGAATCCAAAGTGCATTGTACCCCTGCATTCTCTTATAACGAATTAAAATATCCTGCAATGTATTGTCAAGTGCGTGTCCCATATGCAGCTTACCTGTAATATTCGGTGGCGGCATAACAATTGTAAATGGTTTCTTGCTTCTATCTACTTCTGCGTGAAAATATTTATTCTCACACCATCTTTCATAAAGTTTCGCCTCAATCTCCTTTGGATTGTATGTTTTCTCTAAATTTTTACTCATTACTTCCTCCTTGTAAATCCCTCTCATGATTCGTATTATTCGTAATAAAAAGCCCTTTACATCATGAAAATGTAAAGGGCGAATAATCGCGGTACCACCTTTGTTATATACGAAATCTTTCATATATATCTCGTCGGTTCTTTAACGTGAACCACCCCGTGACTTCCTACTTTGACCTTATTATATAATTATACACAGTTCAGAAATCCGGTTCGAAAGCTACCTTCTACATTTCTATCTTGAAACCACCTTTCAGCCTAAGAGCAGTTCTCTCTTTCAAGCGACTTATGTGTACTCCTCTTTCTCATTACCTTTTGCTTTAGAAACTACTGAATATATTATCCTCGAAACAACCATTTGTCAAGCTGTTCCAAAATTCTTCATAGATTTTTAAGATTACAGTTCTTCCCTCAACTCGCTCACCGTCTCCACAATGCAATCTGCCCCATACCGTTCAAATTCTTCTCTGCTTCCATATCCATAAAGTACACCGATGCAGGAAAGTCCATGCTCTTTCGCTCCGATAATATCATGCTCCCGATCTCCGATCATGACCGCCTGTGAATATTCTTTTATATTCATCTTCTCTAATGCATATGCGATCACATCGCCTTTTTTCACTCTTCGTCCATCCAACTCACTTCCTGCCACGTAAGAAAAGTAAGAATCTAAATGAAAATGCTCCAATATTTTCTGTGCATAGACTCCCGGCTTTGAGGTCGCAAGAACAATCTCTTTTCCACTTGTTTTCAGTTCCTTTAACAGATTTTCCACCCCGTCATACACTTTGTTTTGAAACATTCCACACGGTTCAAAATATTCCCTGTATTTTTCCACCGCAAGGTGTGCATCATCCTCACTCAGTCCATAATATTGCATAAAAGAATCCTTGAGCGGTGGTCCAATGAACTTGCATAATGTGTCCAAATCTTCCACATCGATCCCAAAATGTTTCAATGCATATGCAACCGACTTCGTGATTCCTTCTTTCGGGTCTGTCAATGTTCCGTCCAAATCAAACAAAATATATTTGTAATCTCTCATCTTGTCCTCCTGTTACGCTAAATGCCCCGCATCTTCTGTTTCACATTCCACTGTCCAATCACTTCATTTACTGTTGAGACAGTGACAAATGCATTCTCATCAACCGAATGTAGATAATTCAATACTTCCGCATATTCATTTCTTGTAAGAATCGTCACCAATTCTATCTTTTCTTCATTATTATATCCACCAATTGCCGGATACAATGTCACACCACGGTGTAATTCGTGGACAATAAAATTTTGTAATTCTTTATACTGTTCTGTAAGAATACAGATTCGTTTTCTTCTGTTAAATCCATCAATAAAATGGTCCAGAACAATTCCATTTGCATAAGTTCCCAAAATACTCAGCACCAATGTCTTCGTATCATACACGAAAATAGAACTGATCGCCGTACACATTCCCGCAAGCGTCATCGCTTTTCCAATCTCAATATGCAGATATTTGTTCAAAAGTTTCGCCACGATGTCCAATCCTCCGGAAGATGCATTCGCATTGAACAAAAGAGCAAGTCCAACGCTCACGACAAGAATATAACAGATCGTGTCAAGCACCACATCATTTGTCAGCGACTTGTTGTTCGGAAAAATCAACTCAAACACATACAAAAATATCGGCATTAAAAGCGATGTGTATACGGTCTTTGCTCCGAATTCCTTTCCGATAAACAGAAAGCCTACTACAAGAAGAACCGCATTTAAAATAAATGTCATAACCGAAATTTTAAGTGGTATAAACGTCGCCAGTACCATCACAAGTCCCGACAAGCTTCCCACAACTACATTACTTGGCAGCAGGAAAAAATAAACTGCCATCGAGACAATCAATGTTCCCAACGTAATAATTACATATTCCTTTATCTTCTTTGTCCGTTCCATAAATTTTTCGAATCCCCTCTATTTTTTTGTAAAAAGAATGTCATGGTTCACCATCGTATAAAATCTGTTCTTAAACTCTTTATACTTCATCTTCGGAAGCCCCATCAGCCACATCAATTTAGTAATCGTCGCCTCCAAAGTCATATCATATGCTTCAAGCAAATTAAAGTCCTGTTTTACTTTTTTCCCAACTTCGTAGACTGTCATATTACTTCCCTCATTTGCCACCTGTGTTGTCATAACCACGATCTTCCCTCGTTCAATCCAACTGCTCATCTCTTTGTAGAACGTCTCCACAATTGTCTCAGGAAGACCTCCTACGCCAAAGCTCTCAATTACAATCGCATCATAATTTTCAAAAATGTACGTCAAAATATCTGCTTTCATTCCCGGAATCAATTTCAATACATAAATGCTTTCCTTCATATCATAATAAAACATTACGTCTTTCTCATGCGGAATAGAAGGAATATAGCGGATCACGCGCTGATCCTGAATCACAGCAGGATACGGAAAATTAATGCTTGAAAACGCATTGTAACTTTTCGCCCGCTCCTTTTTTGCTCTTGTTCCCACAATCACTTTTCCGTCAAATACAATCGTCACATCCTGTGAACCTTCATCTGCCGCATAAATAAAACTGTCAAGCAGATTCGTCTTTGCATCTGTCACATCCATATTAATCGGCTTTTGCGCCCCGGTAATGACAATCGGTTTTGAAGAATTTTGAATCATATAGGATAATGCCGCCGCTGTATATGCCAGTGTGTCTGTTCCATGGCAAATAACAAATCCGTCATACTGCGCATAATTCTTTTCGATCGTCTCTGCAAGAAGTCTCCAATGCATTGGAGTAACATTTGTACTGTCAATATTACACACCTGCAATGTATCCACATCACAGACATTTTCAACCTGCGGAATATAGGATAAAATATCCTCCGACGACAGTCCCGGTGCAAGCCCGTGTTCCGTTTGTTTTGAAGCGATTGTTCCACCTGTACCAATCATAAGAATCTTTTTTTTCATTTTCACATCAACCTCACCGTCTCATTTTAACATGTCTTTCCACGGAATACAACCACAGGATATTCTTTCTTTAAATTAAATTTTCTTCCTACTATTGTCTCTGTATTGTGGACATATGACTTTTTATGATTGCCCGGATGCTGGCATTTAAATATGGTTTTAATTCCTCATAGCTTACGGGATCATTGTCCAATATCGTGCTGTACGAGGCAGAACTTGCCAATTCAATAATGAGAAACAACATCGTATCCGGCGCTTCAATATGCACATCCGGACATTCTGCCAACAACTCCTCCAACAGATTTTTTACTCCTGTCGCTTCTTCCTTTTGTTCAATAGCTGCCCTGAAAACTCCCCAACTCAGATTCTTCGAGACAAACCGTAGAACTGCCTTATTCTTTTTCATCTGCTCTAACACATAATCCACAATAAAAATAATTTTATCTTCAAATTTCGGAACATTCACTTTTTTCAGTTCTGTATTTGCCGCCTTAAAAAGTTTCTCTGCAGTCCTTGCAATCAGTCTGTCTCGAATTTCAAACTTGTCCTTAAAATAAAGATAAAACGTACCTTTGGCAACTCCTGCATCCTGAACAATATCATGTATCGACGTCTTGGAAATTCCTTTTGACATAAACAAATTATACGCGCTTCTAAAAAGCGCATCTTCTTTCTGCTGTTTGTTTTCATCTACTTTTCCCATGTATTTTTCCTCGCTTTGTCCATTTTCTTTCCCTATTATAATTTCCAAATGACCAAAAGTCAACTTTTCACTTCCAAATTATTGACTTGTAGTCATTTTTAGGTTATACTCTTAGATAGTTAAAAATGACTGTTAGTCATATTTGAAAAGGAGGAATTTTTATGGTGAAAGTAGGAAAAAAGATTGCAAAGCACCGAATTGCCATTCTAATTATCGGTTTTTTGCTTTTAATCCCTTCTGCTTTCGGATACTTCAACACCAGAGTCAACTATGATATCCTGTATTATCTTCCGGATAATATTGATACCATGAAAGGTCAGGAGATTCTGATGGATGATTTTGGGAAAGGCGCCTTCGCAATAGAGGTAGTCGAAGGTATGACAACCAAAGAAGTGACCGATGTAAAAAAGAAAATTGAAGCTGTAGACGGTGTTGCCGATGTTATCTGGTACGATTCGATCTCTGACCTGTCCGTTCCGATTGATTCTCTTCCAGACAAAATCAAAGACATTTTTCAAAAAGATGATTCCACACTGATGGCTATCTTCTTCGACGACACAACTTCTGCTGATAACACAATGGATGCCATCACAGAGATTCGAAGCATCACAAATAAGCAATGTTATCTTAGCAGTATGTCAGCAGTCGTAACGGATATCAAGGTACTCTCCGAAAAAGAGACTTCTATGTACGTGCTGATCGCCGTGGTACTTACATCCATTGTTCTTGCTCTCTGTACAAATTGCTGGATTCTTCCGGTATTCTTTATGCTCAGTATCGGAATGGCGATCGTATATAATATGGGAACCAATTATTTTCTTGGAGAAATTTCCTATATTACAAAAGCGCTAAGTGCTGTCCTTCAACTCGGAGTTACAATGGACTACTCGATTTTTCTGTGGCACAGTTATCAGGAAAATCAGGAACGTTTTCCAAACGACAAAGACCGTGCGATGGCACATGCCATCTCCAACACTTTTTCTTCCGTTTTGGGAAGCTCTGTCACTACTGTAGCAGGATTTATCGCACTTTGCTTCATGAGCTTCACGCTTGGAATGGATCTTGGCATCGTCATGGCAAAAGGTGTTGTCTTCGGTGTCCTCAGCTGTGTGACTATTCTTCCTTCTTTTATTTTGGTTTTTGATAAATGGATTGAAAAAACTTCACACCGCTCCCTCATTCCTAAGATGGAAAAACTGACACACTTTGTCACGGATCATTACAAAGTATTTGCCGTTGTCTTCCTGTTAGTATTAGGTCCTGCAGTCTGGGGATACACGAAAGCCGATGTGTATTATAACTTAGATGCTACCCTTCCAAAATACCTGGACAGCATAAAGGCAAACGAAAAGCTGAGCAATACCTTTGACATGAATGCGACACATATGGTTTTGGCAGACGCTGATCTGTCTTCCAAAGAGGCAAAGGAAATGCTTCAGGAGATGTCTGATGTAAAAGGTGTCAAATTTGCACTTGGACTTGATAGTCTTCTCGGTTCTTCCATCCCGCGCGATATGATTCCGGGCGAATTGACAGAGACATTAAAACAAGGAGACTGGCAATTGATTTTAGTACAGTCTGAATATAAAGCTGCAACTGACGAAGTAAACAAGCAATGTACCGAATTAAATAAAATCATAAAAAGCCATGACAAATCCGCAATGTTAATCGGCGAAGCACCGTGTACAAAAGATCTGATTACAATCACCGACAAAGACTTTAAAGTAGTCAGTGCCATTTCGATCATTGCAATTTTCATTATCATTGCATTTGTATTCAAATCCGGCTCACTGCCACTGATTCTTGTATCTGTCATTGAATTTGCAATCTTTATCAACTTGGGAATTCCATACTATACCGGAGTGAAGATGCCGTTTATTGCATCTATCGTAATCGGTACGATTCAGCTCGGTGCAACTGTCGATTACGCAATCTTGATGACAACACGGTATAAAAAAGAGCGCTGCAAAGGAAAACCAAAAAAAGAGGCTGTTTATATCGCGCTTTCAACTTCCATCAGCTCCGTTATCGTATCTGCACTTGGATTTTTTGCCGCGACATTTGGAGTCGGACTATATTCTGACATTGATATGATTTCCGCTCTCTGCAGCCTGATGGCACGTGGTGCAATTATCAGTATGTTCACCGTAATCTTTATTCTTCCGTCCGCACTGATGATTTTCGATAAACCAATCTGTGCAACGACAAAAGGAATGCGTTCAATCAATCAGGAGGTAACTAATTATGAAAAACAGAGATTATAAAAAACTTGTAACAATTGCAACAGCTGTCGCTTTAATTGTTGGATCTTTGGGTGCCGTATCGTCTCCGACACTTGCAAAAGATACCAAAACTACCGCTCAGACAACGACAGCAGAAAAGAAAACCACAAAAGAAAAAGAGGTCTCTTCTGATTCAAAACCATATAAATCTGAGACAGTATATGCAAAGACAGACGAAGACGGAAACGTCACATCTGTCATTGTGTCTGACCAGCTAAAAAATATTAACAGTACCGGAAAATTCAGTGATACCTCCACTTTAAGTGATATCGAAAATGTAAAGGGCAACGAAAAATTTTCTAAGCAAAAAAATAAGTTAATTTGGAACACAGCAAAAAAAGATATCTGCTATCAGGGTACAACCACCCAATCACTTCCTGTCGGAGTCAAGGTAACTTATACTTTGGACGGCAAAAAAATCAGCGCCAACGATCTAAAGGGGAAAAGCGGTCATCTTGTTGCGCGCTACCAATATGAAAATACAACGATTTCCAAAGAAGATTACGTTCCGTTCTTAATGGTGACTGGACTGATTTTCGACACAGATAAGATGACAAACCTGCAGGTGACAAATGGTAAAATTTTCTCCGACGGCGACAGGGACATTATAATCGGAATGGGACTTCCTTCTTTAAAAGAAAAATTGGACGTCAAAAATCTGGATCTGGACATTCCTGACTATTTCGAGCTGGAAGCTGATGTCACAGATTATGAACTCTCTGAAGGAATGACGATTGCTACAAACGATATTTTCAATCAATTGGATACAGAAGGATTTGACAGTTTGTCTGAACTAGAAGATTCTATGCAGACACTTCAGGATTCTTCCAACAAATTGGTAAGTGGTTCAGGAGAATTACGAAATGGACTGGACACCCTGCTGTCTTCTTCCGGTACATTGACAGACGGGATTGATCAATTGATCGCCGGCGGCAATACGCTAAAAGACGGTACTTCTTCCCTTGCATCCGGAAGTAAATCTCTGGCAGATGGAAGCGCTGCCCTCACAGATGGAACCTCACAATTAAAAGACGGCACAAACACACTCAATGCCGGTGCTTCCAAGGTAAGTCTGGGGCTTACTTCCGCCTCTAAGCAGGTTTTTTCCGTACTTCTTCCTGGCGCAGTTCAGTTAGATGAAGGCGTTGCGAAAATGCAGGAGCAGCTAGCCCCTGGAATGTCTTCGCTTGCAGGCGCTCTGCAGCAATTAGACGCCGGACTTAACAATCCGCTTACAGCAGAACAGCCTGGACTAAAAGCCAGTATTTCTGCGGTAAATGATGTGATGAATACAGGCACTGCACAGACTGGTAACCAAAGCCTGAAAGATATTGCAAAAAATACTGCTACTGCTGCACAGACACTTGCCCAGATGTTTCCACCTTCTTCAACAAATGATGAAGCAAACAGCGCAATCGCTTCCTTATCTGCATTATTAGAGCGTGACGATCTCCCAGAAGATGTAAAAGCATCTATTCAGGAAAGCATCAATACATTACAAGAACAAGCCAGCACACAGGAAAGTGCAAAATCAGATATTCAGGAATTGTTAAAGAACGTAGTTATTGGAACACAGACAACCAGCGCTGTTGTAGATCAAGTTGCTCAGAATACGATTGCAATCAACGCTGGAACCGATAAACTTTCCTCCGGCGCCAGTGAACTTAACAACGCCGTAACCGGTCAAAATGGTCTCATCGACCAAGTGAATGCTGGTGTCTCCACTTTAAAAAACGGAACCTCGCAACTTTGCGAAGGAATCGGCGGACAGAACGGTCTTGCCAACGGCTTGAATCAACTCGCAAGTGGCTCCTCTCAAGTAAGCAGTGGGGCTGCCACTTTGAACAAAAAAATGACTGAGGCATATAACGGTGCCAAAAGCGTTTCAGATGGTGCAGCACAATTAAACTCCGGTGCCGCACAATTGGATTCCGGTGCTGGAACACTTGTAAATGGTCTCCAGACGTTAAACAGCGGTTCCGCCGCACTGATCGAAGGCGTGAAAAAACTAGATGACGGCGCCATCGCACTGAATGATGGTATGATTCAATTCAATGAAGAGGGAATCCAAAAATTGGTCGAAGTATTTGACGGTGACATTGATGGACTGCTCAATAAAGTCAATACAATATTAGACAGCTCCAAATCTTATAAGAACTTCTCCGGTATCTCTGACGGTATGGACGGAGATGTAAAATTCATCTTTGTGACAGAATAACGATCTGTTGAATACACTAAACAATCGTGTTATACTCAACCACCCACAAGGGATTAACCTATAAAGAATGAACATAGAAATACCACCGCTCAACTCCAAGTGGTGGTTTTCTATGTTTTAAATCACCAGTGACAAATCAGGTAAATGATATCATTTCATTACATGTGTTACCCAAAATTCTTTTCCACCAACTCGCAATATTCCAAGTACACTGGATTTTCTTTCATCGCTTCCCTCAGTGAATCTCTGACACCTTTGTAATACCAGCCGATGATTTCCTTATCTTTCATGCGAAATCTCTGCCACAATTCTTCTCCACATTCCGGATAATCACGGTCAATGTCACGCATATTCGACAGCTTATCTGCAAGACTGATCATCTGCACTTCCCTGCACGCTGTCTTCAAATGTTCAATCGTCGCCCCTTTGCGCTCCATCCATGTCTTAGACTTATCTTCACTTTCCTTCGCCACAAACTCTGCTACTCTTTTTGTAAACTCCCGACAGATCACTTCTTCCGTAATTTCTTCGCAGTCTTCAATTGTATCATGCAAAATTGCCGCACTGATGATCTCCTCGTCCTCTGTCATAGACGCTACAATTCTGCCCACCTCTAATGGATGTACAATATACGGTCTGTCCGTACCTTTTCGAACCTGTCCCTCATGTGCCTGTGTCGCAAACATAATCGCTTTTTCTATCACTTCGATACCGTCCTTTCTATCTTTTTCTGCCATTGGAAATTAAATACTTTCTTGTCTTTACTTCAAGAATGCCTGTGTCGCAAGCTATATATAATACAAATTTTAACACTCATCTTCTAAAGCCACAACCTCTTCTCAGTAATTTGTGATTTTATTAAATTTATATATCGCTAAATATAGATATTTTATCATTAGCAATAGGCAGGAATATTCCTGCCTAAGAGATTTAAAGTTCACTACGGATAAATTCTGCAAGTTCTTGAATGTTTTTTTCGTTCCTCCTGTAATACGTCCATTTACCGAACCTTCTAGATTCCAAAAGCCCTGCACGTTGTAACATATCTAAATAGTGCGATATAGTTGATTGTGAGATATTTGTCTTCTCACAAATAGAACCAACACATACACTGTTTGAAAAATCATCTCCATCCGGAATATGTAGTCCTTGTGGCGGAAAATATTTTTCAGGTTCTTTCAACCATTTCAAAATGCTTAATCTCGTTTCATTGCTTAATGCTTTAAATATATCTAATTTGCTCATGTTTGCATTATATATCTATTTTTACAGATATGTCAATATTAAGCTCTGTAAAAATAAAACAACTTAAAATCGAAACAGATTAAGGTCGATCTGTTCATCATAATATCTGTCTACCGCTCCATCAATGACTGTAATCACCATCTCACAAGTTGCACTTACAACAGCCTGATTCAAGTGCCCGCCAAAGACTTCGCCCTTGTCGTTACCTGCGCTCATATGCAGATGACAGTAAAACTCATCATTCATTGTATTGACTGTTCCTGTCAGGGACACAATTTCAAAACTTCCGCAAAATTCATTTGCCAAATATTCTTTTTCATCTGTTTTAAACACACCGACTGTAAACTTATTCACCGCCCCCAACGCCTGTACGCTTGCCAGTTTTATCTCTTCTTTTAGAGCAATTTCTTTTACCTGTGCAAGAATCTCTTCTCCTCTGTCCAGTCGCGCAACGATGGTATCTTTAAATCTTCTATACTCCATAACAATCCCTCCAATTATAAACTTTCTCGTTCTTCCGGATAAGACAGTCCCCACGCCTTTCTGATTTCAGTCATAACGTTCATCACATCCACCGTATAATCAAAATGCATCTCATCTGCAGCACCTGACACTGCCTCTTCCATATCATTCACCTCATACCAGAGTGCATCCTTCGTACTTCCACACTCTATGACTTCCTGCGAGGCATCTTCTGTATAAGTGATTACAGCTTTTTCTGCCCGTGGATAGTCATAAATCTCAACATAGCCATTCTCAAATGCAAGCATTCCCCTCTTCGGCTGTTTTGCATGCAGAGTAAGCGCTATCGTAGCCATCTCTCCTGCCGGATTCATAAGCAGGATTCCCGCCTGCTCATCCACTCCACTAGGGGCGAATTTCACCTGTGATACAACCTGATCCGGTGTACAGGACATAAATGACCGAATAAACGAAATGGCATATACGCCGATGTCCAACAAGGCTCCGCCTGCTAAATTCGGATTAAAGAAACGGTTCTGCATATCGTATTCCTTATAACTTCCAAAATTCATCTGAGCCATGCAAAGTTTCCCCAACTTTCCGCTTCGAATCACTTCCTGCAATTTTTTATACAAAGGCATATGATAAATCGTCATTGCCTCCGCCAAAACGACACCATTTTCTTCTGCAAGCTGTTTTGCTTCTTCCAGTTCCTTTGCATTCAGCGTAATAGATTTTTCACAAAGCACATGTTTTCCATGCTTCAATGCCTCTCTCAAATATTGTATATGTGTATTGTGCGGTGTGGAAATATAGACAATATCCACATCATCATCCTCAAAAAGATCCTGTATGTTCTTATAAACTTTTTCAACTTCATACTTTTTGGCAAACGCAACTGCATTCTCATATGTTCTATTTGCAACACCGTAGAGTGTTCGTCCGTCTTTTTGCATTGCCTGTGCCAATTCATTGGCAATCACACCACATCCTAAAGTAGCCCAACGATAAGTTTTCATTTCCCGGTCCTCCTAATCGAATCTAAGTCAAGAGCAGCACGAATTTGAATAATATGCTCCTGCATTTTTCTATATGCCATATCCATATTCTGATTTTCAATAGCTGTTACAATCTCTCTGTGCATCTTTTGAGATTCTGCAAAATGCTGCCTGTCAACTGTATACTGTTCCGCAAAAAAATCTTTTTCAATGGTCACATGGCGTATTGCCTCAATAATCTGTAACATAAAATTGTTATGTGCAGATGCCGCTATCCCTAGATGGATTGCGCCATCATATTCCATCATGACCTCAGCTGATATTTCCCCCTTATGATAAAGAACTAACGCTTTTTCATGATTCACTAATGCTTCCTGCAAACATTTCAAATCCTCTGATGTTCTATTTTGAGCAGCCAGCCTTGCTGCATCTGCCTCAAACAGAATTCTGGCCTCAAAGACTTCATCTACTATAGAACGATCAAATATCCCATATTTTTTTATTACACTTGAAAAAATTTGAGCATTCTTTTCACTGACATATGTCCCATTTCCTTGATGCGCCTCTAAAATTCCAAGTGTTGACAATGTGCAGATTGCTTCTCTGAGCGGAACTCTGCTGATTCCTAACACATCAGCAAGCTGCCTCTCATTCAATATTTTATCACCGGACTTTAAATTTCCACTTCTTATCTCCTGTAAAAAATATTGAATGGCAGTCTCTCTGGCACTTTGTTTTTCCTCCATATCCCGCCTCCTGTTCCAAATGGTATAACCAATTATATTCCTTCTTGTTTTCATTGTCAAATACTACTTTACACATTGTCTTTGATTATTTTTCCAAGCACCTCTCCAATATCTTGATCAATACAGATGGATCTTTCTGAAATCTCCTTCGGTGCATAGGCTTGTCCCCAATTTATACAGGCATAGACCGCCTTTGGATTCTCCGCCGTCATCCGCCAGAAAGGATACTTGATAATCGCCGGAGTATTTTCTCCAACCCCTAATTCCAGAAAAAGAATAAAAAGATTTTCGTGTCTCTTTAAAAACTCATAGTATCGATTCGATGCCGCATACCATCCCTCATCTTGTACAAATGTTCCATCAGCACGCAGATTCATACTCATCGGTTTCCCACATTTTGGGCAGTGCGGGACCAACTCTGATGGAACCTTCCTTTCAGGTTGTCTGCTTTCCGGAACAACTAACCGCCCATTACCATCGACACGATACCCTTGCGCCTCAACCATTTTTCTAATGACCGCTTCGTTATTGTAAGTGTTCTGATGACACGGTTCACTGCACTGGAACAGACCATAGTCCCCTTGCGTGTAAAATAACCGATGTTTATCAAATCCGGCTTTTTGAAAGCAATGATCTACATTTGTGGTCAATACAAAATAGTCTTTTTCTTTAACCAGTGAATACAAATTATTATAAACCGGATTCGGTGCATCCATATATCGATTGATGTAAATATATCTGCTCCAATATGCCCAATGTTCTTCCAATGTCTCATATGGATAAAAACCACCGGAATACATATCTATAAAATGATATCTATTTGCAAAATCTCCAAAGTACTCTTTAAAACGTTCTCCCGCATAATGAAATCCGGCAGAAGTTGATAAACCGGCCCCCGCTCCAATAATAATCGCGTCTGCCTGTTGGATTTGTTTTTCCAGTTTCTCAATCTCTTTCCAACAATCGGTTGTAGATTTCCCAATCTTTTTCCTTAAAAACATTAAATATCACCTCCATCTGTGAACCTGTTTCTCGGAAATATTTTTTGACTGTATCCACAGCAATCTGACCTGCAATCTCATTCGGAAAGTGAAACTCTCCTGTGGAAATACAACAGAATGCAATGGATTTCAATTCATATGCATCCGCCAACTCCAGACAAGAACGATAGCAGGCTGCAAGCAGCGTACGGTCTTTTTCTGTCAATTGCCCACGGACAATCGGACCAACAGTATGCAGAACATATTTCGCCGGAAGATTGTAGCCCTTTGTGATTTTTGCTTTTCCCGTCGGCTCCGGTTTCCCTTGCCTTTCCATTATTTTTTGACATTCCAACCGCAACTGAATCCCCGCATTAGAATGTATTGCGTTATCAATACAACCATGACAAGGAATAAAACATCCTAGCAGCGCACTGTTTCCGGCATTTACAATTGCATCAACTTTTAATTTTGTGATATCACCTTTCCAAAGATACATATTATCCTTACGTGATGTCAAAAAATTCAGTTCGGTAATCTCCTGCTGTGTCAATTCATTTTTCAAATACTCATCCTGTATACGAAGAAATTCTCTGCTGATCGGAACAGCCGGACGAACGTTCATCAATGACCGCAACAGCCGTTTTTTCTCTTCTATTTCAGTTGGAATAGAAATCTCCTCATATTCCGGTTGTTCCTTTATGAGACAGGTAATCAAATATTCCAAACGTTCTGTTTGTGTCATGTCATCCTTCCTCCTTTTATTGTAATACCTATCATTACAACTTTAATATGAACCATTTTTATCGTAATGTCAATAGTTACAACATTTTTATGATGCCAAAAAATGCTCGATATTAGAAAAAAGACTTCACCCAGAAAATTTCTAAGTAAAGTCTCTCTATCTATTCTCTTTGTTTCGCAATATAATATTGTGTATCTTTCATCACATCTTCTAATGTAATTTTACCAAGCTCATTCTCCAAGGCATCTTGTATCTGTATAAGTTTTCCGTCCAAAACATTGTGAATATTTCTTCCAACCGGACACTTCTGATTCGGATTTTCATGAAAATGAAAAAGTTCTCCATGCTCTACACATTCTACCGCCTGATAGATATCAAAAAATGTAATCTCATCAAGTGGTTTTGCAATCGAAGCACCTCCACTTCCTCTCTGCACTTTCACAAGTCCTGCTGCCTTTAATTGAGACAATATCTTTCGAATAATCACCGGATTGACATTGATACTGGCAGCCAAAAACTCACTGGTCAGTTTAAATTCCTCTTTAAATGTATCGATACAGGCAAATATATGAACTGCAATTGTAAAACGGCTTGAAATCTGCATGGTAGTTCCTCCCTTTCGTGCTTTTCTCTACCACAGATTATAATGCCATCTCATTGTAGTGTCAACATTACATCCCATAGTGATGACAATGTCCACCGGTGGTATTTCAGACAACAATTTTGAATATTGTGTTTCTTCCATATCAATCTGATACTGCTCTTTCATCAAACGGACAGCATCTTTATTGATCTGTGGTTTCGTCTCCGTACCTGCTGAATAGCTTTCAAAAATCTCAGAAACCAAGCTTTTCCCAAGCACTTCCGCAATCTGACTTCTGCAAGAATTATGGACACATACAAATGCCACTTTCTCTTTCATTTTCATCTCCTCCTGCTCATCTACATTAAAAATACATGAAATGCATTAAACACATATCCAACTATTATAATTCCGGTCGCACAAATTGTAATAAATACACCTAGCAACTTTGGTTTTACGGCCTTTTTCAACATAATCATGGACGGCAGACTCAGTGTTGTAACCGCCATCATAAAAGAAAGAATCGTTCCAAGTTGCGCCCCTTTTACAAGCAGTGCTTCCGCAATCGGAATTGTCCCGAAAATATCCGCATACATCGGAATTCCAACCAAGGTTGCAAGGACTACGCCAAACGGATTGTTGCTTCCCAAAATGGATTCAATCCACGTCTGAGGAATCCAATTGTGAATAATCGCTCCAATTCCCACACCCACTAAAATATACGGAAATACTTTACGAAATGTCCATTGCACTTGTTCTTTTGCATTCATAACCCGTTCTCGCTTTGTGATAGTCGGGGAGTCACTCTCCACATGACTGGCGTTTCTGATAAATTCTTCCACATACGTTTCCATATGCATTTTTTCTATAAGCGTACCTCCTATTACCGCAATCGCAAGTCCTAAGACAACATAGACAAATGCAATTTCCGCGCCAAAGATGCTCATCAACAATACCAAACTTCCCAAATCGACCATCGGTGAAGATATCAAAAACGAAAATGTTACTCCAAGCGGCAATCCTGCACTTGTAAATCCCATAAAAATTGGAATACTTGAACACGAGCAAAACGGAGTCACGGTTCCAAGCAACGCCGAAATTATATTTGCCCATATTCCATGAAATCTTCCTAATATCTTTTTACTTCTCTCCGGTGGAAAATAGCTTTGAATATAGGATATGATAAAAATAAGCAAGCATAATAAAATCGTAATCTTAATCACATCATATAGAAAAAACTGAATGCTTCCTCCTACTCTTCCTTGAATATCTACCCCCAACACTGACAAACCTTTTCCGATAAGTTCATTCATCCATTTCATTCCAAGTATCTGTTCCTGCAAAAATTGAAACATTAATTTTAACTTCTCCATTCAACACCTCCATATTGTTTTTTCATATCAAATATTTTTGATGTGTTAGACTTTTATAAAAGCCATCTAATGATGACTTTTTATTTCCGATTGCTCTTCATCTGCTAGGATGTAAGTTCCGTCAATCTCTTGATTGCATATTCTCTCCCACTTTTACTGATGGTGTAGTGCGTCCATTTACCTTCCTGTCTGCTTGTTACTATTCCCGACTCACACAAAATCTTCATGTGATAAGATAACGCAGACTGAGCGATATTCAATTCTTCCATCAGGACACACGCACACTTTTCACCGCCTTTGAGCAATTCCAGTATCGAAAGTCTCTTTTCATCACAGAGTGCTTTAAATATGATCGTATCGTTTTTATACCCATTCATTCTACGGACACCTCACATCAAATATTTTTGATGTATTCATTGTAATCTAATTCATGACGAATGTCAACTAAAACCACCTTGTGATTGCCTCCCCTCCCCAATTACGCTATAATGATGTCATCAACGAAGGAAATGAGGAATTTTTATGCACAAAAAAACGGTATTAGTCACTGGTGCTTCCCGTGGGATCGGACGTGCCATTGCAATGACATTTGCACAAAATAATTACCACGTATTCTTAAATTGTCGTCACTCCATCTCAGAACTGGAATCCGTAAAATCTGCAATCGAAGCAATTCCTTACGGCTCCTGCGATATTTTTATCGGCGATGTAGGAAATCCACATTCTGTCAAAGAGCTGTACGAGATGATTTACACAAAATACAACTGTCTGGATGTACTTGTCAACAATGCGGGAATTGCTCACATTGGTCTGCTAAGCGATATGAGCGATGAAGAATGGGGCAATCTTCTGGACACGAATCTTTCCTCTGTATTTTACTGCTCCCGTGAAGCAATTCCAAAAATGGTGTCAAAAAAATCCGGTAAGATTATCAACATATCCTCGATGTGGGGAACAGTCGGCGCCTCCTGCGAAGCTGCCTATTCCGCAACAAAATCCGGTATCCACGGGCTTACGCGGGCGCTTGCCAAAGAGCTTGCTCCAAGTAATATTCAGGTAAATGCTATCGCATGTGGGGCGATTGAGACGAGCATGAATGCCCAACTGAGCGCAGAAGAAAAATCTGCCTTTGAAGAAGAAATTCCTGCGGGGCGTTTCGGCACACCGCAGGAAGTCGCTGATTTGGTATGGAATCTTGTCAACAGTCCTTCCTATCTGACCGGTCAAATCATCGGTCTGGATGGCGGTTATATTTAAAACCGCCATCTAAAGCACTATTTCTGATTCTTTTCATATATGAGTTTTAGACCTTTCAACAATAAATTTTCATCTAAAAACATATTCCGACCGCAATGGGGAACGATATACTTCGCAGCTTCCCCGGTCGCAACAATAGCTGCCGCTCTTTCTTTCAATTCTCTCTCAATTCTGGCGATGGAGCCATCTATACAGGCAGCAGTCCCATAAATGATTCCACTTTTCATACATTCCACCGTATTACTTCCAATAACCTTTTTCGGCTTTTCCAAACTGATTTTCGGAAGCTGCGCCGTTCCTTGCGTCAGAGATTCCGAAGAAATCCGGACTCCCGGAATAATCATTCCTCCGATATAATGTTTTTTTGCATCAATCACAGAAAGGGTCGTCGCTGTCCCCATGTTGACTACAATGAGCGGAAGTGGGTACTCTGCTATCCCTGCTACTGCATTTGCCACCAGGTCACTCCCCACCTGTCCCGGCTGATCCATCATAATATTCAATCCGGTCTTTACTCCCGGTCCGATAATCAACACCTCATTTCCGGAAATCCTCTTTGCCGCCTCTTTTACAACATTTGTCACCGGGGGAACCACAGATGCGATAATCGTTCCCTCTATCTGATTCATATTCAAGCCATGTAATTCAAATATATTTTTAAAACTAATTGCATACTCCAGCTCTGTTCTTGTCAGGCTCGTGGAAATGCTCTCCACAAAGACTATATTTTGACCTTCAAAACATCCGACCACGGTGTTCGTATTCTCGATATTAATTGCCAGAATCATATTTTTCCTCCTGCTATCCTGTCACGAGACGCGATTTCAACAGCGTTCTTCCGACAACTGCCACAATCACTGCCGCAACAATCGCCTCAGGTATTCCATTCATCGCAATGATGGATAAAATAAAGCCATACACCGCATTTGCCGCAACTCCATTTGCCGCTGCATAGGCATCTCTAAAAAACACAAAAATCAAATTCATTACTAACAATGTGTTGACAAAAGATCCCGCAAGCCCTGCAATTCCTAAGGCTACCAGCATGCCTGATCCTTTGGACTTCATTTTCTTATACAATACTTTAAATACAAAATACGGAATAATCCCGACTAAAATACGTGGGACAAAACAGATAATAATACTTCCGATCCCCCCCTGCATCTCACCGAGTGAATAAAACGGTGTAAACACAAACGATGTCACTGTCGGATTCATCGTATTATTAATAAAACTCGTCAGTCCAAAAATGCCTCCTAAAACAGCTCCTTTCTTTGGACCAAGTAAAATAGAACCGATAATAACCGGTACATGGATAATCGTCGCCCTTGTAAATCCAAGCGGGATATATCCTAAGAATGGGGTAAATGCCATGATAATAATCAGTGCCGCGAACAGTGCAACCTGTACCATGCCAAGTGTCTGTGACCTTCCGTCACTCTTTGCTTTGTTATTCATTTTTTCCTCCTTGTTATCATTCTCTTACGAGATACAATACATATCGCTCCAGTTCACACATACACATACGTCTGAGAACGCTCATGCTCGCACGGAAACGTCTGATGTCGTATGTTGATGAACAGAATGGAATTCCGTGAACTGCAACGGAGTTACTTTCTCAGTATACCATCCTCCTTCACACGAAAACAACCATGTTTTCAAAAATAAACACAAGATTTGCGTACACTTTTTCTAAATATGTGCTAGAATAATTTACAAACCATTCAGAAAGCAGAGGATTTCAAATTATGTTAAAGGGAAAAACTGTTATTTTAGGTGTTACGGGAAGTATTGCCGCCTACAAAATCGCCAATCTTGCCAGCATGCTTGTAAAGCTTCATTGTAATGTCCATGTTATCATGACAAAGAACGCAACAAACTTTATCCATCCGATTACATTCGAAACATTGACAAACAATCGTTGTCTTGTTGATACATTTGATCGAAATTTTCAATATAATGTAGAGCATGTAGCGCTCTCCAAACAGGCAGATGTCGTTTTAATCGCTCCTGCAACTGCCAATGTTATCGCCAAACTGGCAAATGGACTTGCTGATGACATGCTTACAACTACAACACTCGCATGTACCTGTAAAAAAATCATTTCGCCGGCGATGAATACACAGATGTATCAGAACCAGATTACACAGGACAATCTGCAGAAATTAAGAGATTACGGATTTGAGGTGATTGATCCTGCAACCGGAATGCTTGCCTGCCGTGACGTAGGAGAAGGAAAACTCCCTGATCCAGAGATTTTACTAGACTATATCTTAAAAGAAATCGCATATGAAAAAGATATGAAAGGATTAAATGTCCTTGTCACCGCCGGACCAACCACAGAAGCGATCGACCCTGTTCGCTATATTACCAATCATTCTACCGGAAAAATGGGGTATGCCATTGCAAACTGCGCAATGCTCCGCGGTGCCAATGTAACTTTAGTCACTGGACCTACTTCACTTCCGAAACCACCATTTGTCAATACGATTTCTATTAAAAGTGCTGAAGAAATGTTTGATGCCGTAACTTCTTGTTCCGATACTCAGGACATTATCATCAAAGCTGCCGCTGTGGCAGATTATCGTCCTGCCTCTGTCAGTGATGAAAAGATGAAAAAGTCAGACGACTCTCTCTGTATTCCATTAGAGCGCACGAAAGATATTTTGAAGCACTTAGGAGAACACAAAAAAAATCACCAATTTTTATGTGGCTTTTCTATGGAAACAGAAAATATGTTAGAGAATTCCCGTGCGAAACTGGAAAAGAAACATCTCGATATGATTATTGCAAACAATTTAAAAGTGTCCGGTGCCGGATTCGGAACCGATACGAATGTCATTACGATGATTACAAAAGAAGAAGAACTCGCATTAGACATTATGACAAAAGCCGAAGCGGCAAAACAAATTTTAGATAAGATTCTTGAAAAGCTAACATTGATATGATCCTTTTGATTTCAAAGACCTGATGGCTTTTGGAATGTTCATTTTGGCATTACTAACATTCGTTTTTACGTTTATCAGATAATGTTTTAGAGCATAGAAAACCACTCCAAAACTTTGGCGAGCGATGGAGTGGTATTTCTATAACCATATATCTACCTATTTTTCTAATTCTATACCTACATTCTGTGCATAGCTTTCGAACACAGTCTCAATCTGCGAATTGCATGCTTCCATGTTCTTTTCTTTTCCGATATAATATCTCTTTTCAGAATCTGTCGTATACGGCAATTCCACAGAAGCCGTAATCGGTGCAGCAAAACCATCTTCATCTTTTGCATCTTTATTATAAGCAAAGAAATATGGTTCCTGAATCAATGCATAGCCATCTTCTGTTGTTTTTGCTTCTGTCAGATTTGTAAGATGTCTGTCAATCAATCCTGTATACATTTTCGCAATTGGAGAGTTTTCTTCACAAATAGAAGTTGTCTGTGTGTATCCCCACTTATCAACAGTTATTCCTCCGTCAATCTGAGGATCATATAGGTACACACGAACATTGTTTTTCACTGCATACTGATTGATTTGTCCAATAATGGCATGTGTTTTTTCATTTCCAGGACCACCTATGAGCACAAGCGAATTTCCCTTTTCATCAAGCAACCATTCCAGTTGACGGTATGTAATCGGGTAAATATTTATCTGCTCGTCAGAGCCAAAAACTTCTGTTCCGTAACTGTTAAATGTATCTCGAATATATGTTTCTTTTGTATACTTTGAAAATTGAATGTTATTTGTTTTAATAAATTCAAACATTTGTTTTAGACGTGCTGTATACTCATCCGTCACATACTTTCTTACCTGATTTCCTTCTTTATCAAGAACCGGATTTCCTTCGTCGTCCGTTTCCTTCACATAAAGACCTTTGGAGTCACGGTCAACCATCTCCTCAAAAGCATACATGATTGGACATTTTCCGCTTGTATTTCCTTTCCCGCTGTAGTCTGTCTGATTATCTTTGTTATAAAGAAAGATAATAGGCTGTTGCAATCTTCCGACTGTCACCTCTTTCCCTTCTGCATTGGTATAAGAAAGTGCAGTATCGTGATCTGACGGATATGCAATCCAGTCATCCAAGTTTGTAAGATATCTTGACACAAACTCTCCATACATATAATTGTATTTTGTTCCAAGAGTTGTCTTTTCGTTCGACATACGGACAAACATGGAACCGTCATCACCATTATCTACATTAAAATCATAAGAATAAATAGTATCAATTCCGTATTCCTTTGCATATGCATTTACATAAGGACTCATTGCACGGCTGTTATGACACCATGAACCGCTCAACTGAATCAGGTAATTTCCTTCCTGTCCCAAAAGCTGAATGAGCTGGTCATAGCTGATGTCCTGAAATACAATATCTTTATCCTCAAACGTATCAATTCCATCCTGTCGTTCTGCATCTGCTTTGGAGTGTGCATTAAAGTCACCGTAAGCATATTCTTTTTCAAACTCATAGTCCGGGGAAGAAAGTTGTGCATTCGAGACTTTGAGTTCTTCTTTTTCTAAAGTTTTAACATTATTTTTGATGCTGCTGTTTTTTCCTGAGCAACCCGTAATCATTCCTGCCGCCATCACTGTAACAAGAACAGCAGAGATTAGTTTTCTTTTCATGATCAATCTCCTCCTATCTTTTCCTAACACATTGGAATAGATACTTCTTCCGAAGAACCACCGGAACTTCCTGTTGAAGTATATTCAGATTCCAACTCTATCAGGTCTGCATAATTTTCGATAAGAGTATATTGATCAGCTGTCAGATAGCTGTCAATCACTTCTCTTGCTTCTGTTACATATTTTTTCACATCATCAAAGGAATAGCCTTCTACAGTCTTTCTTGCATCTGCAACACTTGCCGCTTTAATTGCCAGACGTGCATATTCTATTTTTGCCGCATTAAATACATTCATATTTTTAATCTTCTTTTTGAGATCAAAATTCGGATCTAATGCATTATAATATTTTACTGCACGATCGATTTTTGCTTTTGATTCCTCTGTATAAGTTACTTCTCCGATATTTTGAATGGCATCATTTGTTCTTACCACTGAGGCTTTTACAGAAAATACAGAAAGTCCCAGACATACAAAAGCCGCCACAATCAGTGCAATTGTTGATTTTTTCATTATGCCCGTCCTCCCTTTTTCTCTAATTTTTCATCCTCTGTCTGAAAAATTTCGTCATCCAAAAGTTCTGTTTTTCTTGCAACAACAGCAGCTGTCACATTTGCTCCTACGACATTCGTCAATGTTCGTGCCATATCTGTAATGTTATTGATCGGAGTCAGAAGTACCACTGCTGCAATCGGAAGATTTACTGCACTGAACAGTGATACTGCTGTCACAACTCCGATTCCCGGCATTCCGGCGCTTCCCATCGAAAGTACAAGGCACATAAAGCACATGATGAGGTATTGACTGATATTCCAACTCTGCCCCGTTGCATTTAGATAGAACATAGCTAACAAAATCGGCCAAATACACGTACAGCCCGCCATTCCAATTGTTGTTCCAAGTGGCGCTGTAAAGTTCGCTACCTCCTCATCTACACCAACCTTATGTATCAGACGGTCAATTGTAATCGGAAGCGAGCCGACACTACTCTGTGTCGTAAATGCTGTCGCCTGTGCATCAAATGTCTTTTTAAAGAATTTGAGCGGACTTATTTTTCCTGCAAATTTCAGAATGAACGCATTTACAACATAAGCCTGTACGAAGCATACCACATAGACAACCGCAACAAGCAGAATCAATTGTACCAAAGCGTCTTTATCACTCAACAGCTGGCTTGCAGACACTGCTGTCAAACATAGCACTGCATATGGAGTCAAATCAATGACGTAGGAAAGAATTCGGAAAATGATCTTCTTCACCGCCTCAATGATACTCTTAAACGGTTTCACTTTATCTTCACCTTCGTCTGATGCTACACTTACATATGCAACCGCAATTGCAACTGCAATAATGATAATAGCCACAACATTGTCTGCTGCCAGATCCCCAAACACATTTGTCGGGAACAAGTTCAAAATGATCTTATCAAAAGATGTCCCCATTTCCTTATATGCGTCAAGTGTTGTACTGGAGACTCCTGCAATGTCGGCAAACACTGCTTGCGCTCCCTTTCCAACCTGTGTTGCCATGCCAAAGACAATTGTAACTACAATCGCAATTGCCGATGAAACCAAAAGCCAGAATACAGACTTTGTTCCAATTCGTTTCATTTTTTCTTTATCGTTTAACTGAATCAATCCTGAAATGACAGAAACAAGAATCACCGGTGCGACAAGTGCCGTAATCAAATTCACATAAATATCGCCGATCAATGCAAGCCATGTCATATAAGAATTGTTCTCGGACGCAAATACGATTCCAAGCACCGCTCCCATTACCATACTGATCAAAATGACAAATGTCCAATTAATTTTATATGCCAGTTTGTTCAACACTTTAAATAAAAGCAAGGCAATGATAAGTACAAGCAAGGCAATCCAATTTACGCTTAAAAGTGCATCCATTTTTAAAACCTCCTCTTTCTTTTCTCAACATTCCTATTATAGTATTGTAAAAAGTCAGAAACAAATTGGTTTTTTTGATATATATATATGATTTTTCTATAATTAAAAAAATCCTCGCTTTATAAACCTAAAATGATTTATAAAACAAGGATTCTATCGTCCACTCTATTTAATCAATCTCTGTATCTTTTTACTCTTTTCCGTCCCCGCTTCTTTTAGCAGTTCAAAAAGCACTGACTCGTATGTCGTAATAATTGCGCCTTCCTCTTTCATCCGCTGCAATGCAATCTTTTTGTCATTTTCTTTTCTGCTGGAAACACAATTCTCCACAATGACCGGAATAAATCCTGCTGCTTTCAGATCAATCACCGTCTGAAGTACACAAATATGTGTCTCAATCCCGCAGATGATAATATATTTTTTGTCTCTTATCTTTTCTTTTACACCTTCATATGCACTAAACGAAATCTTTTCCACATACTCTTCTGTTCCCGCAGCCGTTGTAATCTCATTAACAGTCTCTCCAAGTCCTTTTGTGTACTGCTGTGTAAGAAACATCGGAACCCCAAGCACATTTAACCCTCGGAGCAAAATGCCAGATTGGCAGATCAAATTTTCCTTTTCGTGCATGACAGGCACTAATTTTTCCTGATAGTCAATGACAAGTGCCGCTGTATGTTCCGCCTCTATTCTCATCTTATATCTCCTCCTTATTTTAGATCCAGTTCAATCGGGCAGTGGTCCGATCCCATCACATCAGTTAAAATTTTTGCGTCTGCAAGCCTGTCTTTCAAACTCTCTGACACACAGAAATAGTCGATTCTCCAGCCGGCGTTCTTTGCTCTTGCACTGAATCGATATGACCACCAAGAGTAAATTCCTTCCATCTCCGGATAAAAATAGCGGAATGTGTCGATAAAACCGGCTTTTAAAACTTCACCGAATTTTGCACGTTCCTCGTCTGTAAAACCGGCATTTTTCCGATTGGTTTTTGGATTTTTCAAATCTATCTCCGCATACGCCACATTCAGATCCCCCGCAAAGATAACCGGTTTCTTCTGTTCCAATCCTTTTAGATATGCAAGAAAATCCGTCTCCCACTGCATGCGGTATGAAAGTCTTGCAAGTTCACTCTGTGAATTTGGCGTGTACACGGTCACAAAATAAAACTCCTCAAATTCCAGTGTAATAACACGCCCCTCTTTGTCATGCTCCTCTATCCCGATGCCATATTGTACCGACAATGGTTCCTTTTTTGTAAACACAGCCGTCCCGGAATATCCTTTTTTCTCTGCATAATTCCAATATTGATGGTATCCTTCCAATTCCAAATCTAGCTGTCCTGCCTGCATCTTACTCTCCTGAATACAGAAAATATCTGCATCCGCCTCCTGGAAAAATTCTAAAAATCCTTTCTGCACACACGCACGAATTCCATTTACGTTCCACGATATCAGTTTCATCTTTCTTCTCCTTCCTGATAATATACTTTTTCTAAAAACAGTCCTCTCGCCGGCGCTAAAAAGCCGGTCAGTTCTCGTTCTTTCTGTTCAAGAGCCATCTTTATATCTTCAATACTCTTTTCTGCGCATCCTACTTCCAAAAGTGTTCCTGTCAGAATTCTCACCATATGATACAAAAAGCCGGTTCCATAAAATTCAAACTCCAGCCTTGTCCCTTTTTTTACAATCTTAATCTCATAGATTGTCCTCACTTTTGATTTCTCATCTTTATTATCCGTAAATGCTGAAAAATCATGTGTTCCTTTCAGATACTCTGCCGCTTTCTTCATATCATCCAGATGTAGTTCCTTCGTAAAATGATATGTATATCTTCTTGTAAAAACACACGGCTTCTTTCGTGTATCGATACAATACTTATACTTTTTCGCCTTTGCACTGTAGCGGCTGTGAAAACTTCCAGGAACAAGCTCCATTTCTTTCACACAGATATCCTCCGGCAAAAGACAGTTCAGTTCTCCCACAAAACTCTCATCTAAAAGCCCCGACACTTTCATGTTTGCCACCTGGCCATTTGCATGAACACCCGCATCCGTTCTTCCGGAGCCATCGATTTCGACCGGATAACCAACGATCTGCTCCACCGTACGTTCTAAAATTGTCTGAATCGTCAGATTGGTCAAATTTTGTCTCTGCCATCCTTTGTATCTTGAACCATCATATGCAATTATCATTTTATAATTTCTCATCTATACTGCTCCCTTTACTCAAAATAGAGAGTTCCGTTTCCAGAACTCTCGTATCAAGTGTGTTTATTTATCCAGAATTTTCTTCAATTCTGCCACAAATGTATTCACGTCCTTGAACTCTCTATACACCGACGCAAACCGCACATAGGCAACCGGATCTAAATTCTTAAGCTTTTCCATCACAATCTCTCCAATCAGATTGCTGGAAATCTCTTTTTCTTCCCGCTTAAAAATCTCCGTCTCAATAGCTTCGATCGTCCTTTGAATCGCCTCTGCAGACACCGGTCTTTTATAGCACGCCCGCAAAATGCCGGCCTCAATTTTTGCCCGATCATACTGCTCTCTATTATTATCTTTTTTTATGATAATCAAAGGAATCGTCTCAACCTTCTCATATGTAGTAAATCTTTTCCCGCACTCATCACAGGCTCTTCTTCTTCGAATCGAATTCCCGTCTTCTGCCGGTCTGGAATCAATTACTTTCGTATCTGGATTACTGCAATATGGACACTTCATATTCTGTTCCTCCTCAGGATTTTCTCATATCGTCATTTTAGCAGATAATAGTTAGTCTTTGCAAGTTTTCAGACATTTTTCTTCACATATTTCTACCATGATAATATCCGGACCTACTTTTTTGATACATTCAAATGGAATCACATATTCCGAATCGCATCCAAACAGCCCATGCATCTTCGCCTGCCCCGGTACAACGATCGCCTCAACACATCCTTTGCATAGATCAAATACCAGATCCACCACACACCCAAGCCGCCTGCAGTCACAAAGATTAATCACTTCTTTCTGTCTCAATTCACACAACCGCATCTTTTTTCCCTGACTCATTTATTATTCAGTATATGCCGCTTTCCTCTATGCTGCCATCACTTTTTCACTTTCAAATGCTTTTACAATAATACCCACAAGCAGGAAACCGATTGCAAATGTCATCGCCACCGTCACCCCATACTGTGCCATTGTCACCTCATGACTTAAGATTCCTTTTAAAACCAAAGAAATATTATAAACCGGAATATAGTACATCTTTCCATCTGTGTTTCCTGTAGTGAACATCGTCATCAAACCTACAACAAGCACTACCATATAGAGCGGCATTACATAGGTAGTCGCCTCTTTGATTGTCTTTGCAAACACCGAAGTAAGTGCAATCATCGTAGAATATAAAAACGCAACTCCAATAAGCAGGACTGCAAGCATTGCAATCTGGTTTGCATTCAAACTGATATTCAAATTCTCACCTGATGTTCCAAGCATCGACTTGGACATCAATGGCATAAATGCCACCATCGCTCCCACGTAAATTACTGAAGAAATTCCAGACAACGCCATCAGTGCAAACACTTTTCCGAGCACGATCGAACTTCTCTTGATCGGCGCCACAAGAAGGCTTGCCATTGTTCCTCGTTCTTTTTCACCCGCAATCATATCCGTTCCGATTCCCATTGCCCCTGCAAATAAAAGAATTGTGATAAAATACGGGAGCATCATTCCAAGCGCCTTTCCACTCGCCTTTTGCTCGTCCTGAATGACCATCTTATCGTTGTCAGAATTCACTGTAAACACTGCAATCTGCTCTAAATCTCCCACACGCTCTGTCAGCAGCGTCTGACGGTACGCCTCAAGTACTTCCAAAGAGATCTCTTTATATGCCGCATTAGAATATTCTTCCGACGGATTGTAATAGGTCTTGATCTGTGGAACCGGATCTCCCTCCTTGTAATCTTGAATCATCTCATCCATATTCTTTGGAAACTCAATCAAAAGATCGGCTTCTCCATCCCGAATCTTCGTCTCCACATCTGCCCTCTCACTTTCGGAAATCGCATGTATCTTATAATCCGCATGGATACTCTCTAAAAATTTTTCAAAACTTTCCTGTTCATTTTGAACATAGACAATCGGCTTGTGTTTTGTGATGTCATCCTCCATCCCTGTAATCATCTGACTCATCAGATACATAATTCCAATCATGATAATAACCGGCAGAAAAAATACCGAAAAGACCATTTTTTTATCCTTGAAAACACGTACCATCTCTTTATTGAAGATTTCTTTGATGCTCTTCATCTACGCCTCCCCCTTTCTGCTTCTGTACAACTCGAAAAATGCATCCTCCAAATCTTTCGTCCCTGTACTATCCAGTATTTCCTGCAATGTACCTTCACTTACCTTCTGACCATCAATGATCACTCCAATCCGGTCACAAAGCTTTTCTGCCTCCGACATAATGTGCGTGGAGACAATAACAAGCTTTCCCTCTTCACGCAATTTTTTCAGGTAATCTGTCACACCTCTTGCAGTCACGATATCAAGACCATTTGTCGGTTCATCAAAAATCACGATTTCCGGATCATGTACAAGACTTACCGCAATTGCCGCCTTTTGTTTCATTCCGGTCGACAGTTCTTTGATCTGTTTATGCGCAAAATCCTTAATACCAAAATACTCAAATAATTGTTCTTTTCGTTCTTTTAAAACCTCTTTTGACACACCGTGAAGCCTTCCAAAAAATTCAAACATATAGTCGGGTGTAAACTGTGGATCAAGCTTAATGTCACTTGTCAGGAAACCGATGCTTTTACGCACCTGCTCCGCCTCTGTCACCACATCATGCCCTGCAACCTTAACCTCACCTTCTGTTGGCTTAATAATCGTTGCAATGCAGCGAAGTGTCGTCGTCTTCCCTGCACCGTTCGGACCCAATAGACCATATATTTCCCCTTTGTGCGCATTTAGGCTCAAATGATCTACCGCTACCTTTCGATTGCTCTTTGTTTTGGATTCTTTCATCTGCTTTTTGTTCAGTTTATACACTTTTGTCAGATTTTTTATCTCTATCATATTCCCCCACCTTTCTTAATTTCCTTAGTATGCAATAAAAAAATCACCACTTTCCTTCTAATTTATCTAAAAAGTGGTGATTTGTAAACCTGATATTTCTTTTATTTCATTTTTTTCTCATATCTGCTGTGCAATACTAATGCTACTACAGTGAACAGCACCGGTCCTACGATACTCCAAACAGTTGTCGCAACATCTCCCGCCATCGCCGGCTGGATGATTGTAAAGAAGTTTGCAAACCCAACAGTCACTGTTACCAGTACTGTAAAGACGATTGCTACCGTATCATTTTTGAAGATCACAAACGGTTTATGAATATTTTTATTTTTCTTAAATCTGATAAACGCTGCTGAAATAAACATATATGGAAGTGTCATCGCAACGTTTGTCATTGATACAAGAATGTTGAAAAATTGTGTCATCGTATCTCCACCCATAGCGATTAACAGAATAAATACCACAACTACAACCGCCTGAATCTTCAACGCAAATTTCGGCATTCCATCTTCCATTTTACAGAATCTTTCCGGCAGTAATCCTTTCGGACTTCCTTCAATCAGCTGTTTCAAAGGAGAATAGCTTAACGTAAATACTGCGCCTGACAAAGACAGCAGCATTGAAATCCCCATAATTCTTGCAGCCCAGTTGCCCATCTGTACACAGACTCCCTGACTTGCTCCAAATACAGCTCCAATCTGGTATCCAAGATTGTTCATAATCACATAAGACGCATTTCCCTTATGCACAGTTGCTGCGGAAAGTGTATCGCTCCAGTTTGTAAAGATTCCCACACAAAAAATTCCGATTGAATATCCCACTGCAACAATAATAGCTGCTATTGTAAGACCTTTTCCAAAGTTCTTTTCCGGATTTTCAGTCTCATCTACAAGACCTCCGACAGCCTCTGTTCCACCATATGCAAACAACGCATATACAAGGAACGCCAGCATGGCAATACTTCCCGCATACTCTGGATTCGGAGAATCCACAAATGATGCCACCGATGTAATCGGCTGTGCCAGTTCACCTTTATTTCCAATCAATACCAAAAGTGCACCTCCAATCAGCATCACATTTAAAAACATACATGCAATTCCGCCGATTGATGCTACTTTCTGGATATTTTTCAATCCTTTGCTTCCAAAAAATGTAACTGCAATGATAAAGACTACACCGAGAATCCCAAGTGTCTGTGTTGATTTCAATCCAAACAATGTCCAATCTGCTGTCGTATCTTTCCCAAAAATCGCATTGGAAAGCGGCACCATGATACCTGATGCAATATTAACGAGCCAGATTACATAAGATGTATACCACATGAATGTTGCCACGAACGCATATTTTGTTCCGACACAGATTTGCATCCATGAAAAAATACCACCCTTTTCATCTTTAAAAGCCGAGCCATACTCTGCAACCATAAACGCAAATGGGACAAAGAAAACTACTGCTGATAACAGGAAAAACGGAATCGCTCCATATCCCATCAGATAAAATGATCTAGGCATATTGTTAAACCCATACACCGATGTAAAGATCATTAGAATCAATGCTCCCATTGTTAGTTTTTTTGTTTTTTCTGCCATTCTTTCTCCTCCTGTACTCTATGCGTTCGCCAAAAACGCACGATATCCCTTTACGGCTTCGTAGATATCTGCTTTGCTGCTCACCTCATAAGGTGCATGCATACAAAGAAGCGCAATTCCGCTGTCAATCACTTCCATTCCGTAATTTGCCATGATATAAGCAATTGTACCGCCGCCTCCGGCATCCACTTTTCCAAGCTCATCGAACTGATATGCCACATTTGCATCGTCAAAGATTTTTCTTAAAACTGCAATATATTCTGCATTCGCATCATTAGAACCGCTTTTTCCTCTGACACCGGTAAACTTATTCATAGAAATGCCTCTGCCAAAGAATCCGGAATTTCGTTTTTCATAATGCTCTGCATACAGAGGGTCATACGCTGCGCTTACATCTGAGGAAAGCATTCTGGAACGCGCAAGCGCTCGTCTTACTTTCAATTCAGATTCCCCTTCTGTCAGCGCAATTAACTCAGCAACTGTATTTTCAAAGAAATGTGACTGCATTCCTGTCGCACCTACACTGCCGATTTCTTCCTTGTCCACAAGAAGACACACACCTGTCTTTTTCAGATTTTCTGCCTCCAGCATCGCAAAAAGGGATGTAAATGCACAGATTCTGTCATCCTGTCCATACCCTAAGATCATACTGCGGTCAAAACCAAGATCTCTTGCTTTACCAGCTGGCACAATTTCAAGTTCTGCTGACTGAAAATCATCCTCTTCAATCCCATACTCCTGTTTTAAAATAGAAAGAATATTCGCTTTCACCAGCTCTTTTTCCTCTTCTTTCAAATCTTTACAGTCTCTCAAAGGCATATTTCCGATCAAAAGGTCCATATTTTCACCTTCAATAACCTTTGCCGCAGTCTTTTCCATTTTTTCGCCCGCAAGATGGATCAAAATATCCGTAATCGTAAATACCGGATCTCCTTCTTTTTCCCCAACGCAGATTGGAACGGTCTTTCCGCTTTTCAGTACAGCTACACCATGTAGAGCAAGCGGCTGTGCAACCCACTGGTATTTTTTGATTCCACCGTAATAGTGTGTGTCCAAATAGGCAAATCCATCCGCTTCATACAGCGGATTCTGTTTTACATCCAAACGTGGTGAGTCAATATGTGCTCCAAGAATATTCATTCCATTGGAAATCGGCTCTTCCCCGATTTGAAATAATGCGACCATCTTATGCATCCAGACCGCATACACTTTATCACCTGTTTTCAGCTGTTTATCCTCGGCAATATAGGCATTCAAATCTTTGTATCCGGCCTCCTTGGCCATCTCAACCGCCAATGCCACACATTCACGCTCTGTCTTTCCTGCATCCAGACATGTTTTATATCGCTCACAAACCGCATTAACTTCCTTAAGCTCCTTCTGATCATACGACTTCCATACACTCTGTTTTCCCATTGTGAACCCTCCAGTCATTTTTACAATTTTTTATTTTTTTTATTTTATTTACACACTGTTTATAACGCAAACATTCTATATTTTCTTGACAGGAAAATTTTTGCGTAGTATTATACTATGAATAAAATTTTCGCACAAAATGTAGAAAATAAAATTTTTATTTTTTAAAAAAATTGAATTTTTATCAAAAAATTGATTTATAAGAAAAGAAGGAGTATACACATGACAATCAATGAACGTGTCGGAAATAACATCCGCAAATACAGAATCGCACACCATTATACGTTAAAAGACTTATCCGCACTTGTACACAAGAGTTGTTCTACTCTTTCAAAATATGAAAAAGGAATTCTTCCTGTCAGTGTTGAGACGCTGGAAGAATTCGGGGAGGTTTTTCATATTCCCACTTCGCATCTCTTGTCTGCGCCGTCCGAGGGGAAACCGGATGTCTCTCGCAAAAGTCTCCTCAAAAAATACTACATGTACAATTATGATGGCAGAAGAAAACGAATTATGAAAAGTATTATTGAAGAATACGCCACAGATCAGCCGGATACCTATTCGATTCAGCTTTTCTATGACGTAGATGATCTGGAACACTTTGGAAAATGCGAGGTAATCTATTCCGGTGAAAGCACAACCTTTGGGCCATGGCAAAATTATAGTTTAAAAAATACTGCAAATACACTGGAGGAAATTTGGATGTGCACCGTAAATACCTTTTCTCAAACGGATCTGAAAAGTGGTATCTTGTCCGGTATCTCACAGCTTACCATGCGCCCCTGCAGCCGAAAGATCCTGATCACGTCTCAGATACAAAAAGAAAATCATTTCATAGATGACCTGCTGCTCTCCAAGGAAGATATCCAGCAGATTAAAAAATACAACTTATTTACACTCGGGGAATAGCCGTTTTTACGTATTTTTCATACAATTGCTCTATGATTTCAATATGCAGCCGTTCATCTAAAATAATTCGCTCCAGATTTGCGACAACGTACTCGTCCTGGATCCACTCTGCCTGTCTTTTATAGGTTGCAATCGCAAGCTTTTCCCCTTCATATGCATGTTTCAGCATCATATCTATCCGCCTTGGGTATCGGTTGCACCCAGGGCTCCAATATGTAAATCTTCTCCGCTCAACACTCCAAAGCCTTGGGTCTGCCCCAAGTTTCTGCGCCAGCTGCCCATAAATATTCATGTGGTGCATTTCCACCATACTGATCTTGTGAAATGTCTTTCCGATTTCTTCATACTTGCCATTTGCGATCAGACTGTTGTAAAAATACAGACTGACTGCAGACATCTCTGAGTTGCAGGCTCCGATATTGCTTAACATCGCCATTGCATACCTCGGATTTTTTTCACATACTTTCACAAGAGGATATTCTGCAGAATCTCTTACCTGAATCTCTTCTTCACACATAAAAAAGTCTCCTTTATTTCTCTATACTTTACACTTTATGGTAAAGTCAGAAAAAGGAGACCTCTTTTTTTCTTTTCTCTATAAATTCTATTCTTCGATGTCAATCACTGAGACAGGACAGCCATCTCTTGCTTCTTTTGCTTCCTTTTCGTTCTCTTCAGTCACGTCTGCATGTACCTGTGCAATCTCATCACCCATGCAAAACACTTCCGGGCAGATACTTACACACATCCCGCATGCAATACATCCATCTTCTACAACTGCTTTCATCCTGTAATTCCTCCTGGTTCTTTTTTTACAGTATGTCCGCTTTTTTGTGTTTTATACTATGCAAACTGACTTTGATATAATTTTGCATAGAAACCGTTTCTTGCAAGTAACTCCTCGTGGTTGCCCTGTTCTACAATATTGCCATCCTTCATCACTAAAATGATATCTGCCTCTTTTATTGTTGACAGACGATGTGCCACAATAAAACTCGTTCTCCCCTCCATCATTTTCTGAAATGCTTCCTGAATCTTAATCTCAGTTCTCGTATCAATTGACGATGTCGCCTCATCCAGTATCAAGATCGGTGGAAGTTTCAGCATCACTCTGGCAATACACAGAAGCTGTTTCTGTCCCTGTGACAGATTCCCTCCATCTTCCGAGATGACTGTATCGTACCCATCGGACATGCGCTTGATAAATCCATGTGCATGCGCTGCCTTTGCAGCCTCAATAATCTCTGCTCTCGTAGCTTCGGGTTTTCCATATGCAATATTTTCAGCGATTGTTCCTGATTTCAGCCAGGTGTCCTGCAATACCATTCCAAAATTTGCACGCAGGCTGTCTTTTGTAATCTCTTTCACATCATGTCCACTCACATAGATTTTCCCCACATCGATATCATAGAACCGCATCAACAAATTGATCAAGGTTGTTTTTCCACATCCTGTCGGACCTACAATCGCAACCTTTTGTCCCTGTTTTACATGTAGATTCAGATCTTTCAACAACGGTGTATCCTTTCGGTAAGAAAACGAAATATGCTGCAATTCCATACTTCCATCTGTCTGCTGCAAAATCAGTGCGCCTTCTTTGTCTTTCGTTTCTACCTCTTCATCTATAAAATCAAACACTCTTTTCGCACACGCAAATGCATTCTGGATCTCTGTGAGCACACTCGATATCTCATTGAATGGTTTTGTATATTGATTGGCATAGGTGAGAAAACAAGACAACTGTCCAACCGTGATCACGCCCTGCATCGCCAAAACGGCTCCAAAAATTCCCACACCCGAATATACAAGCCCATTCACAAACCTTGTGCTTGGATTCGTGATGGAAGAAAAGAAAATGGCGCGGATACTGCATGTTTTTAGTTCCTCGTTAATTGTATCAAACCGTTCTAATGAACGTTTTCCATACCCAAATGCCTGCACAACTTTTTGATTTCCCACCATCTCATCCACGAGAGATGTCATCTGTGCCCGCGTTTCAGACTGTATTTTAAACATGTTATACGTCTTTTTTGCAACAAAACTTGCGACAAACAATGACAATGGTGTGATGAAAATAACAATGAGCGAAATCTTGACATTGATAGAAAGCATAAATGCCAATGTCCCGGCAATTGTCACAACACCTGTAAACAGCTGTGAAAATCCCATCAAAAGTCCATCTGAAAATTGCTCTACATCTGTGATGATTCTGCTGATCGTCTCTCCGTATGGGTGACTGTCTACATATTTCAAAGGAAGTTTTTGCAGATGTTCAAATGCATTCATACGCACATCCTTTACCACCCGGTACGTAATCTGATTATTGCACAGATTCATCAGCCATTGTGCCACGCTTGTCACTCCAATGATAACTGCAAGTTTCACAAGTATTTGCAGAATTTTCCCAAAATCGACCTGCCCCTTTCCTACAATAAAATCTACCGCATCCCCAATTAAAATCGGTGCATACAGAGTAAAGCCCACTGTGATCACAGCAAAAACCAACGATAATATCAGATAATGCAGATACGGCAGCAAAAGCTTTCCGACTCTCTTAATCGTTCCATGATGTTTACGCATGATGTCCCACCTCCTCTTTTGAGAATTGCGAACTGCAAATTTCCTGATAAACTTCACAGGTCCGAAGCAATTCCTGATGTGTTCCGATTCCTGCCATTTTGCCGTCATCCAATACAATGATTTTATCCGCCTGCATGATCGATGAGGCTCTCTGTGACACGATAAATACCGTCATCTGATCTGTATTTTCTGCAATCGCTTTACGCAGCCTCGCATCTGTCGCAAAATCAAGTGCAGATGCGCTGTCATCCAAAATCAATATCTCTGGATTTTTCACAAGTGCTCTTGCAATGGTAAGCCTCTGTTTTTGTCCTCCTGACAGATTCTTTCCGTTCTGGCTGATTTTCGCATCCAGTCCTTCTTTCTTTTTCTCTACCACCTCCAGAGCCTGCGCCGTTTCCAATGCTCTGTAAATCATCTCGTCTGTTGCATTTTCATTTCCCATTTTCATATTGTCGCGAATGGTTCCACGAAACAATACTGCTTTTTGCGGAACAACACCTATTTTCTTTCGAAGCGTCTCAATCTTATAGTTTTTCACATTTTCTCCATTTACCAATATCTGTCCTTTCGTGACATCATAAAATCGAGGGATCAGATTGACCAACGTCGATTTCCCGGATCCGGTTCCTCCGATCACACCGACTGTCTCTCCCCTTTTTACAACGAAACTGATATTTGATATCGCTTCTTCTGCACCGGAATAAGACATACTGACCTCATCAAAGATCACCATATTCTCTTTATTTGATTCCTCTCTATCATATTCTCCATCGACAATATCTGACGTCAGTTCAAAGACTTCATTAATACGAGATGCTGATGCAAGCGCTTTTGTGAAAGATACGATCAAATTAGCCAATGCAATAAGCGCTAGAAGAATCTGGGACATATAATTGACAAGCGCAATCACTTCTCCCTGTGAAATATTTCCAACATACACCTGCTTTCCACCAAACCAGACAATTGCAATTGTTGCCACATTTACAATAATGTAAGTCGCTGGATTTAAAAGTGCCGAAAGTTTTCCTACCAGCATCTGAACATCGAGCAAGCTGCTGTTTTCTTCTGCAAATGTTTCGATTTCCCGTTTCTGTGTACAGAAAGCCCTTACAACACGTATTCCGGAAAGATTCTCTCTCGTAGATAAAAGTATTCCATCCAGCCCGCGCTGCACTTTTTTATATAACGGAATCGTGATCATCATAATTCCATAGATCACAACTGCAAGAAGCGGTACTGCCACCACAAAAATCAGGGCAGTTTTCACACTGATTGTAAAAGCCATGATCATTGCTCCCACCACAATAAACGGAGAGCGTAAAAACAGACGCAATACCAGATTCACACCAGACTGTACCTGATTGATATCGCTGGTCATCCTCGTCACAAGCGTCGCGCTTCCCGCCTGATCAATCTCTGCATAGGATAACGAATTGATATGCGCAAACAGATCATGGCGTAATTCTGTTCCAAACCCGACTGCTGCCTTTGCCGCAAAGTACTGTGCCGTCAAAGAGCAGGCAAGTCCAAGTACTCCAAAAAGAACAAGCACTGCTCCCATTTTCCAGATATAAGGCATATCCTGATTTTTAATCCCAATATCAATAATATTCGCCATAACAAGCGGCACAATCAATTCAAAGCACGCTTCCAGCAGTTTAAACAATGGTCCGATAATACTTTCTTTTTTATAATGTCTCAAATAACGAAGTAATTTTCTCATGCTTTTTATCGTTCCCTTTCTTTTTTACTTTTGATACCGCTCATTATAAAGCTTTCCTTTTTTCTCTGCAAGGTTCCTGCATCATTTTTCGGCAATCTCAAAACTAAAAAAGCAACTCATAAATGCTAAAACTGCTTTTATGGTTGCTTTTATACTCTTTCTAAAATCACATGGTCCATTTAAGAAGGTGTTTCTTCAACAATTCAAATGCCTGCATAACTATCACAAGTATAATTACCATGAATACAAATCCTACCCATGTATTAGCAAAAATACCAAGTTCCGCATATTTCTTTACGAAATATCCCATTCCTTCTCCAGCTCCATACATTTCCGCATAAACCAGCATCACAAAAGAACTTCGAAGAGAATTTACAAATCCTGCCAATATGGAAGGACTCGCTGCCGGAAGAATCACCTTTGTAATCCGCTTCATTCCTTTTAATTCCAAAGTTGCCGCTTTGTCAAGATAACGCTTGTCAATCGTCATAATTCCGGTAATTGTTGCAAACAGCGTTGCCCATACAATATTATATACTATCAAAAATACGGAAGCAGAAAATAATGTTGGTGCAAGTAATAGTACAAACGGAGACAAAAGAATAGAAGGCACTACGCTGAACGCATAGATAACCGGATGTAAAATTTCCCGAACTCTCTGGTTCAACCCCATAATCGTCCCTAAAAAAAGTGCAATGAGCAAAGAAAGCAAAATAGATGGAATCAGCAATTTAAATGAAGCAACTGCATTTCCAAACATCATATCTTTGCTGTCGATAAATGCTGCTTTAATCTTATCTGTTGACGGGAACAAATATGGATTTACCAATCCATTGCTTGTCAAAAAAATATATAATGCCACTAACCCAATGAATATACAACATGTAATCCAGTATTTTTTTAGAAATGCTTTTACTGTATTCATGATCTATCTCCTGTAAAATTGCTTATTTGTCATGCTCCTGGAAAAACGCAGCCATCTCTTCGTAAAATTCAGGCGCCTCTTCCCCATACTTTTCTGTAGCCTCTTTTAACGCTTCTTCATATAATTCAGTGTTAATGTGGTCTTCAATCTTCACATTATTATCTTCTCCAAGATAACCAGTCTTGTCCAAAATATCCCACGCTCTTACTACCCCATCTTTTAATGGATCCACACTTACAAAATAATGTTCATCATCTAACATATAAGCGCCCACATATTCTTCTGTCGCTTCAATAGCCGCCGCATGTAGTTTCACCGCTTCTTCTTTATTGGCTTCATACCATGACTGTGCACGGAGTAACGCACGGATAATTGCTTTTACTGTATTTGGATTATCATTAATCCAGTCTGTCTGTGCAACCATACGACAGCAAGAATAATTTTCCATAATTTCACTCTGATAACTTACAATATCAATTTCTCCATTTGCTGCCATATCCTGAACTGCTAAATTCTGTCCCGTTCCCATCAATGCATAGGTAACATCCCCGCGGACAACTGCAGCAAGTGCATCATTATAGTCTGAGTATATTTCCCAATCTACAACTTCCAAAGGATTCTCATATCCAAGATCCATAACTGCACCTGTAAACGCAAAATAGCTTGGGTTTACAGCTACTTTTTTCCCTATGAACGATTCTATTCCCTTCCATTCCGTTCCTTTTTTGGCTACAACCGGCATACATCCCTCAATCATATGTCCGCCAAATACTGAGATATCTACACCGGAAGCAATCTGCTGTAGTGGATTAGACGTACCCGCATTTGATACAACATCTACCTTTCCTGTTGCCAAAAGTGTCATAGCATCTGCATTTGCATTGGCTTCTACCGGATCAATCTGAATCCCTTCATCCTCAAAATATCCCTTTTCTTCTGCAATTGTCACAAGAACATTTCCACTTGTCCCATAGTTCCATTTTACGACTTCCTGCTCTAAAACTCCTTCCTGACCTTCTTTTGTGTCTTTGGGATTAGACTTTTCACCAGAGCATGCCCCGAGACTGCATACCATAGCAAATACTAACATCCCTGCTAAGATTTTCTTTTTCATTTTCCATTTCCTCCATAAAATATTTATATCAAATGGATTCTTCCATTGATATTCCTAAGAAATATGCGTCACAACATCTTTATTAATCTGACGAATCAGTTCATTACGAAGCTTCATTGTTTCCAAATTGTCAAATTGTGTTTCTCTAGTCGGGCGTTGTTCATCTGACAGTTTGCATTCATAAATAATATTGCTTGGTGATTGTCCCAGTACTACAATCCGATTTGCCAGCAATAGAGCCTCGTCTACATCATGTGTGACAAAAAATACAGTCTTTTGAGAAGCCTGTCCAGACCACAAATCAAAGAGCATATCCTGAAGTCTGGCACGGGTGACCGCATCAAGTGCTCCAAATGGCTCATCCATTAGAAGGATTGGCGGATCAACGCTGAGTGCCTGTGCAATCGCACATCTTTGTTTCATACCACCAGACAACTCTTTCGGAAATTTGTTATAGACCGATGCACTAAGTCCTACTGCTTCCAGCATCTCTACTGCTGTCTGTTTTAACTCCTTTTTATCTTTTTTCGGAAAACGCTGCCTCAATGCAAGCAGAATATTTTCTCCCGCTTTCATCCAAGGAAATAGTCCATAGTCCTGAAATACAACTCCTTTGTCAAGACTTGCACCTTCAGCCGAAACACCTTGCATAAGGATTTCTCCTGTTGTCGGTTGTTCCAAGCCTGCCAGCAGTCGCAAAAGTGTACTTTTCCCACAACCTGACTGTCCTAGAATACATACAAATTCTCCCGCCTCTATCTCCATATTAATATCTTTTAAAATAAGTCTTTCGTCTCCACCATACGAAAAAGAAAGATTTTTGACTGTTATATCACCCATTTCATTGATCCTTCCTCTACATATACACAAAAATTTTTGTTTCTCTTGGTTTTTTTGTGATTTTTGTCATGTAGATACAATTTATCATATTTGATTCTCTTATTCCAATTGTTATTTTCAATAAGTAAATGATTTATTGCTTTTGTCTATAAACGAAAAAAAGGCAAATGTCAAATGCATTTACCTTTTTTCACGCTATTTTCTATTTTTCATCTTTAATAAGAGCCTTAATAAGTTGATCTGCAGCCATCTCTATATTCTCCCATTTAGTTGCAAGATTCACACGTATAAAAGTACTGTACTCTTTTCCACCAAACCATTCTCCGTAGTCTACCGCCAAATGGCATTGATTCTGAAGCACTTCTTCTATCCTTTTCGGACTTATATATGCTCCTAAATCAATCCACATCAGATATGTCCCTTCCAAATTCGGAATCCATACTTTTGGAAGCTTTTCTTCCAACATCGCTTTCATGCGTTTAAAATTATCTTCAATAATCGTCAACGCTTCCTCAAGCCACTCTCTTCCACCTTCATATGCGCTCTGAACTGCAATATAACCGAATGCATTGCCACTGCTGATACGAATTTTTTCCAAATACCCATCGTACATATCCCTAATTTTCTCATTTGGAATTATGACAATGGAATTTTGACATCCTGCCAGATTAAATGTCTTAGTTGCTGCCGTAAGTGTGACTAGAATATCATCGTAGTCCCCGGTTGTCGCCGCCGTGATTTTCCTATATTCACTCATAACGATATCCTGATGAATTTCATCTGCAAGTACATAGACATGGTGCCTTTTACAGATATCCAACACTTTTTTAATCTCTTTTGCCGTCCAGACTCTTCCGACCGGATTATGAGGTGAGCAGAATATGAACAGCTTTACATCATTCTTTTGTATTTTCTGTTCAAAGTCTGCATAGTCTATCTCGTATCCCTCCTTTGTTCTGCTAAGAGGACTCTCCACCAGCATACGCTCGTTGTTTATAATTGCATCTCGAAATGGGTAGTACACCGGACTCATAATAATGACACCGTCTTTTTCTTTTGTCAATATCTGTATCAGCCAGTTAAATGCCGGCACCACGCCGGGTGCAAATCGAATCCACTGATCTTCTACCTTGTAATCATGGTATTTTTCTTCCCAGTTCTCAAATGCCTCAAAGTATGCCTTTGGCGGCTGGTAATATCCATACACGCCAAAATCCACATAGTTTTTCAAAGCCTCTTTTACACATACCGGCGCTTCAAAATCCATATCCGCAACCCAAAGCGGGAGCAGTTCTTCCATTCCGAATTTCTCCTTGCACCCATCCCATTTCACACAATCTGTTTGTTTTCTTTCTTTATAAATTACCTGCTTCATAACACTTCATTTCTCTTTTCTTTCTTCCTGTTTTTCTTCCATCAATTACAAAATTTAATATAATACCATGTACATAAACTTGTCAATTCTAGCTTGTTATTTGTTTCACTTTCCATTATACTTAGCCATAGAAAGAACTCTATACAAGAAAGGAATTATTTTTATGAGTGAAATACATATCAGCGAAAAACATTTTACTTCTGCCCCGACAGACGGAAATCGTCTGCCAAAAGAGATGGCAGTATATGAGCTATTAGATAAACTGAAAATCCCATATGAAGGAGTAGACCACGATGTTGCCGGCACAATGGAAGAATGTGCTGCTGTTGACGAAGCCCTCGGGGTTACAATGTGCAAGAATCTATTCCTGCGCAATCAGCAAAAAACAACCTTTTTCCTGTTATTGATACCGGGAGACAAAAAATTCATGACGAAAGATCTTTCGAAGCAGCTTGGCATCTCAAGACTTTCTTTTGCCGAGCCGGAATATATGGAAAAATTTCTGAATATCACTCCTGGATCAGTAAGTGTTCTCGGACTGATGAACGACAAAGACTGGTACGTAGATCTTTTGATTGACAAGGACTTAATGGATGATGAATATATCGGATGCCACCCATGTATCAATACTTCCAGTCTCAAGATCAAAATGGATGATATTATCAAAAAATTTCTAAAATATACCGGACACCGTCCAAGATACGTAAAATTGTAACAGCTTTCTAGGAGGAACTACAATGATTCAGGTTGACAATCTAAGTAAGTCATATGGTAAAAAAATGGCACTTGATCATATAACCGCTTCCATTCACGATCAACACATTTTCGGTCTGCTTGGGACAAATGGCGCAGGCAAAAGTACCTTTTTAAAAATATTAAGCGGTATTCTAAAGCCTGATTCCGGAACTGTCATCATCGATGACCATCCTGTATTTGAAAACGAACTTACAAAAGCAGATATTTGTTTTTTATCCGATAATCCATATTTTTTCCCAAATGCGACTCCTCATACTATGGCGCATTACTACAGCCTTGCTTACTCACAATTTGATACGATCCGCTTTGAAGAGCTTGCCAGACAATTCCATATAGATATTCAGGAAAAAATCAGCGATTTTTCAAAAGGAATGAAAAAACAAGTCTCTATTTTGCTCGGCATCTGTGCAAAAACAAAATATCTTTTCTGTGACGAGACGTTCGACGGTTTAGACCCTGTTGTTCGTCAGTCTGTAAAGGGCATTTTTGCAGCTGAACTTTTAAATAGAAATTTCACGCCGGTCATCTCCTCACACAATCTGAGAGAATTGGAAGATATCTGTGATCATATCGGACTCTTACACAAAGGCGGAATACTTTTATCTCAAGATCTAGAAGACTTGAAATTTCATGTACACCGCCTGCAGTGCGTGATTGAAGATCCCGTCGCAGAAGAAGAACTACTCAGACAGTTAGAAATTCTACACCATGAAAAGCGTGGTTCACTGACTACTATCGTTGCACGCGGAACTCGTGAAGAAATTTTAGAAAGGGTTAATACAAAATCGCCTCTTTTTGCTGAGGTATTACCCCTTTCATTAGAAGAAATCTTTATTAGCGAAACGGAGGCTGCCGGATATGACATCAAAAATTTCATGTATTAAACTTATAAAAGAAGATTTGCGCCAACGGACTTGGCTGATTGCAATTCTTTCCACCGTGACATTTTTATTTCAGCCTCTGATGCTTATTATCGGAATCAATGAAAAGACAAATTGGATAAACACTGTTACTCCAGGCTTTACCATGAAAGATTTTAAATTTTGGTTATTTAATTTCATGGGATTTAATAATAATGCTCTCGTCTTTTGTGTGATTTTATTTGCAATCCTTTGCGGGGTATCTGGTTTCTATTATCTGCATTCTAAAGAAAAACTAAATCTTATACACAGTTTGCCAATTCGACGTGAGAGATTATTTTTTATCCAATTTGTAAGTGGATTTCTTATTTTTCTGATTCCATTTACACTAAATCTGTTAGTCAGCATGCTAAGTATTTCCTTTCAGGGATATATGTCCTTAGAATTATTAAAAGTAAGTTTTGCTGCATTTGGAATACATGTTTTGTTTTTCTTATTATTATATACACTTACCGTTTTTTCCATGATTATGACTGGGAAATTATTGATTGGACTCATTGTCACACTCAGCCTTTTTTCATACGGAACTCTTATTGTTGCACTTTTCAGATTATTGGCGATGCGCTTTTTCTCTACATATTTTTTGAAGGTCGACGCTTATTGGTTTAGTTGGTTCAAATCACTTTATATAACAACCGATGGAAGCGACGGGCTTTCTTCTCCTTTGTTAGCGTATATTTCCACGTTAAACCAAATGTCTGACCAGACAGTTCCGTACAAGTTAATTCTTTTTTCAGTGATTGGAACAATTGTATTTTTACTGCTTGGAATTTTTTTGTATCGATTGCGCCCTACAGAAACTGCCGGTAAACCTATCGCTTTTCCAAAAGCAGAATCTGTACTGAAAATATTATTGAGCATTCCGCTTGGAATCTGCGCTGCATTTTATCTTGATAGTTTAGCGAATCAAGCTTCCAACAATATCGTAATTTTTATACTTGCTATATTATGCACATTTATTTTTGCAATTGTAATTGAATTTATTTATACAATGGACTTAAAACATTTATTTGCCAAAAAGGGGGCTTTATTGCTTTCTGTCATTCTTGCCTTCGGAATCACTGCAATCTACAAATTTGATCTGTTCAAATACGATAACTACATTCCGAAAAAAAATGAGATCGAGAGCATCGCAATTTACATGGACGATTTTAATACTCGTTTTTACTATCCAATTACTTCCAATGTCCAGTCAACCAAAGACTTTTTAGATTCTTCTGCGCTAAAAGACTTTGGTCCAGTTTATCAGCTTGCTCAAAAAGGGGCATCCTTATTTGATATGACGGACGAAACTGCTCAATATGTAAATTTGAAATACAACTTAAAAAATGGACGAAGTGTTTACAGAATGTATCTGATTAACGAAACTGATGTGCAAAACTGTTCCAAATATCTTCTAAACAATCAGCAATATAAAGAAGCATTATTTCAGACTAATTTGTATTCTTCTTTAGACTTTCAATATGTGGAAGTAACTGATATTTATCAATCCACGAGTAAACTGAATATCTCAGCTGCTCAAATGAAGACGTTGTTGGATATTTATCAAAAAGATTTAGTCAATGCCAGCTATTTTGATTTGACCAGTCAATTTCCAAGCGGAACTATTAATTTTGCTCCGAAGAATTCGTCTGATACATACATGCGACCACTTTTTTGCAGTTTTACAAACACATATGACTATTTAAAAGAACTTGGCTATGACCTTCCAACAAAAATAGAGTCAGATAATGTGCAACGCATTGAAGCAACAAATCATGACAATCAAAAAAATATTGTTTTCAATACTCCGGAAGACATTGCAAAGATTCTTCCAAAACTCACATCGGTTCCCTACTATTTCTATAAAAAACCGATTGAATTTATTGTAACATTTAAAGGCAACATTTATAGTTCTTCCAATCTATTTTATCTGAACTCCGAACAAATTCCAGATTGTCTCAAAGATCTTCTTAATTAAGAGAAAAGTCTCTTACGCATCAGCCCTGATGTAAGAGAGACTTTTCTTATATCGGAATACTGTCTCTTACACATAGTGCCCCATATCCCACCTGCGGATTCGGATACTCTGTGAATCCAGGCAGCGGTCTCGCTCCTCTTTGCATATATGCCTTTACCTTTTCTCCATATAAATACGGATCATTTTCCTTAATGATTCCCCACTCCATCATAAGCGCCGCTCCTCCGGTTACAAACGGTGTGGCAAATGATGTCCCACTGAAGCTTGCATATGTGCCACTAGTTGTCGGTGCCGTAACATTCACACCTGGCGCAACAATATCCGGCTTTGATAATCTCCCTGTCCCCCTTTGTCCGCGTCCTGAGAAATCCGCATAGGAAAAAGTAAGTGCATCGTATGCCCCCACACCAATTGTACGCGAAGCTGTAGATGGTATCGTGAGTGTTCCGGTCTCTGTCGGGAATAAAAATGCTGTTCCCGGATTCAATACGTTTTCACTCGGGAGCCACATCGCATAATTTCCTGATATAATCTTTCTCGGTGTCAACACAATCTCCCAAATACCACTGTTGATATATGCCTCTTTCGGCAGGAAATCAACATAAATTTCCTGTGCAGTACTGTATGGACTTGGTTCTCCATAATAGAGCAAAAGTTCTGTATTTCCCACAGAAAACCGTTGTGTTCCAAGCACTTCCTGAATCGGTCCTATTCTTTCCCCGGACGGTGAGACAAAAGAAATATCCATGATGTCATAGTAAGCTTTCCAAATTTGAAGATTTAGCGAGGGTTCCTGCTCCTGCACTGCAAGCTGGATAACTGTTTCTTCATTTTCCCTGACGATTCCAGCTGTATGTCCTGCACTTCTTCCTTCATTTCCCGTTCCAATACAAATCACACTCTTCCATATATTCGCAATATCCTCTATAAATCGTTCCAGTAAGCTCGTTCCGTCATGTGAACCATATGTATTTCCAAAGCTGATATTAATTGCCACCGGCTGTTTATAAAAAAGTGCTTTTCGTACTACGTAATCTATCGCCTGCATTAGTTCTGTTGTGCGAGGGAATCCTTCTTTCCTCGGATTTCCAAGTTTTACCACAATAAGTTCACTCTGTGTCGCAACTCCCCGATAAATCCTCCCTCTGCTTCCTCTTCCATTTCCAGCTGCAATTCCTGCAACTGATGTCCCATGACCTGATACATCCACGCTCGGCACAATTTGCATACGCATCGGCACTGTCGGCTGCTTTATTGCTTCATCGATCTGTTCTCTCGTAAATTCTGTCCCTATCAAATATCCTTCCGGTGGATTCCCCATGATTGTCTGATCCCAAAGATTACGTATTCTTGTCGTTCCGTCGTCATTGCGAAAATCCGGATTTGTATAATCGATTCCTGAGTCGATAATTGCAACAAGAACCCCTGCACCAAACAATGAAAATGGAGGGTTCTGCACTGGTGGCACACAGGATACTCTTCTCCCGTTTGCTGCCTGAAAAAATAATCGTTTCGGCTTTTCAACATATTCAATCTGTGGAAAGTCAGCCAAACGCTCTACCAAGCTCTCTGGCACTGTTAAAATTGCAAATTCATTGCTCAATTCAACCACCTGAATTCCTATTTCTCGCAGTTCATTCAATGTCCCCGAATATTTCACTATCAGTTCCCATTCCTTGTCATCTCTCCTATATCCAACATCTAATTCCAGCGATTTTTCCCGTTCTCGTCTTGTAGCATTCAATGCCAGATTTAACAGATTCTCTATTTTTTGGTCTTCCATATTTTCACCTCCCATACTAACATATTCATTCCGATAATTTATTTGTAAATTTTTTTTTCATATGCTAATATTACATCAGTATTATGATAAAAGAGGAGTATCCATTATGAATAAAAAAGAAGTATTAGAACTTAGAAAGCAGTTCAAACCCGAAGACTGCTCTATCACCCGAATCTGCGGCTGCTATGTAGATGGGGAAAAAGAAATTAAATCACAGACGAAAGATGCCTTTTTGTCCCTTCCGGAAGAAGAAATTTTCAAGTATCTCAATATCTTTAAACAGACACTCTCCGGAACAATCGGAAAAAATCTGCTGAACATGGAATTTCCACTGGAACAAGAACTCTCCGGCGGAACACAGGAGTTTCTTTTGCAGCTTCGCGACAGTAAACTGCAAGATGATATGCTCATCGAAGAATTTTATCAAAAGATTATTGAAAATTACAATTATGGAGAGAATTACTATATCATTCTCATCCACGTTGCCTATGACATTCCAGGAAAATCTACTGATGGAACCGAGATGTTCGATGCTTCAGATGAAGTTTTTGAATATGTGCTTTGCAGTATCTGTCCGGTTCACCTTTCCAAAGAAGGACTTTGCTACAATCCTGAGACGAACCATGTCGAAAACCGGATTCGTGACTGGATTGTCGAACCACCGGTAAAAGGATTCTTATTCCCTGTATTCAATGACAGAAGCACTGATATTCATGGGGTATTGTACTACTCAAAAAAGCCAGAAGATTTACAGCCTGAATTTATCGAAAACGCCCTCGGGTGTACCTTCCCAATGTCAGCAGGCAGTCAAAAAGATACCTTCCATGCCGTTGTGATGAATACACTTGGCGAAGAGTGCGATTATACGGTTGTTAAAAATATTCATGATAACTTAAATGAGATGATCGAAGAGACCAAAGATGCTCCGGAAGTGCCTGTACTTACGAAACCCGAAGTAAAACGCCTCCTTGCAAAAAGCGGTGTTGCAGATGAAAAAATTGAAACATTTGATAATAATTTTGACACCATAGCAGGCGAAGAAGCATCTTTTTTGGCAACGAATATTGCCGAGACCAGAAAATTCAGTATTGAAACACCTGATGTTTCCATCAAAGTCAATCCAGACCGCACCGATCTTGTGGAGACAAAAATGATCGATGGAAAACAATGCCTCGTCATTGAAATCAACGATCAGGTAGAAGTCAACGGTGTTCCTGTCCGCACTTTGCCAATTGGCACAGTAGAATAAATATTCTCCCGATAAGCCTTAACGCTTATCGGGATACTGTCATTATTCACATTCCATCAGATATGGTGCAAGACTCACAGGAATAAAATAACCTCTTTCATGTCTGCATACGGGACATACTCCCGGTACTTTCAATCCACTATGAATATGCCCACAATTTAAGCACATCCATTTTTCACCTTCTTGACACTCAAAATATGCTCCTGTTTTTAACAGTTCCGCCAGTTTTCCGAATCTGTCTCCGTGAACCTTCTCTATTTTCGCAATCTGATAAAAAGCAGATGCAACTTCCATAAATCCTTCTTCTTTTGCCACATCACCAAAAGACTGATACACATCATCTGCCTCTTCATATTCATTGTGCTGTGCCGCATAAAGTAGTTCTTCAGTCGAAGCCTGCTTATCAACCGGATATCCACCACAGATTTCAATCGTTTCTCCTGCCATCTCTTTTAACAATTCATAAAATCGTTCTGCATGAGCCCGCTCCTGTTCTGCCGTAAATAAAAATATTTGACTCACCGCATACAAGCCCTCTTTTCTTGCTTCCTCTGCCGCAAAAGTATAACGATTTCTTGCCTGACTTTCTCCTGCAAATGCCTTCATCAAGTTTTCTTTTGTTTTACTGGTCTTTAACTGAGACGCCATCCTTCCCACTTCCTTTCCTTGAAAAGTATATCCAAAATTGCTTCACTTATCCGAGAATCAATTAAAACCTATAATCTGATTTGCAACCGTATATGCCATAGAGGATATCTTTCTTCCTGATTTTCCCGGTAAGTTAATAGTCTCTCCCAAAATGCCATGTCTTATCTTCCAATATACTCGATGGTCTTTCTTTTTCAGATATTCCCACAGTTCTTTCTTTTTATCAAGATTTTCCTGATTCTTAGATCGAATACATATAATAGAGGAAACCGTCATCATAATCGCCAAATAATTTGTCATATAATTCCGAAGCTTTTTATTTGGAATTTTTCTTAGAGAATACATATCAATCATTGTTTTGGTAACAAATATCTGCTGATCAATGCGCTTGATCATGTTTTTCTCATTTACCGACTGATCCTCACGCCCAATGAAATAACGATAAAAATTCACATCCAGATAATAAAATGTTTTCACATGCGGCAACGGATAATAAACATAAATATTATCTACATAAAAAGTGTGTTTTGGCAGCTCCAGCTTACACATCTTCAAAAGCTCTGTCCGATAAATGACTGAATGCATCAAAATATATTGAGCAAGACGGAAATGTCCCATCTCTTTCCATGTGATAATTCGATCTTGCGGCATCACATTCCGGTAATGAATCACCTTCTTATGTTTTGCTCCTACTTTTTCATACACATAATTGGAGACAAGCATATCAATTAACGTCTGCTTTTCAACCAGTTCGTGTAATACACTTAAAATCTTTTCCAATGCCCCTTCATCTACCCAGTCATCGCTGTCCACTACTTTAAAATAAAGTCCGGTAGCATGCTTCAATCCTGTATTTACTGCATCTCCATGTCCTCCGTTTTCTTTATCGATTGCTTTTACAATCGTCGGATACTTTCTTTCATACTGTTTTGCAATCTCTGATGTCCCGTCCATCGATCCATCATTTACAATAATAATCTCTACATCTTCGCCGCCTTTTAAAATCGACTCTATTGCATGTTCCATGTAGCTTTCTGAATTATAGCAGGGAATCGCAAATGATATATACTTCATGATTCAATCCTCCCAATCTTTTACGTTCTTAATAGTATAATTCATTTTGGGCAATTTTCCAACACATATATTGTAAATTCCATGAATTTCCGTTATAGTAAATATAGATTACATAAATGGAGGAATTACAAATGAAAAATATGATCGTCGGTCAGTCTGGAGGACCTACTGCAGTGATAAATGGAAGTCTGTATGGTGTTGTATCCGAAGGCTTCAAACATCCGGAATCGATAGAACATGTATATGGTATGATAAATGGAATTGAAGGTTTTCTAAACAATCAGATTATGGACATGCACCCATTACTGAAAAACGGAGATTTAGAACTCATACGAACTACTCCTGGTTCTTACCTTGGGTCTTGCCGCTACAAGCTGCCGGAAGATTTAAATGCTCCAGTATATCCTGAACTATTTCAAAAATTTGAAGACTACAATATCGGTTATTTCTTTTATATTGGTGGAAATGACTCTATGGATACTGTCAGCAAGCTTTCTCGCTACGCAGCCAAGATTCAAAGTCCGATTCGTGTAATCGGTGTTCCTAAAACAATTGACAATGATTTGGTTGAGACTGATCACACACCTGGATTTGGCAGCGCCGCAAAATTTGTCGCGACTACAGTACGAGAAATCGCTATTGATGCATCTGTATACGATAATAAAAAATCTGTAACAATTGTAGAAATCATGGGACGTCATGCCGGATGGCTGACTGCTGCAAGTGCTCTTGCAAGAAAATTTGAGGGAGATAATCCGGTGCTTATCTATCTTCCAGAAGTTGTATTTAATCAGGAAGAATTTCTCGAAAAAGTGAAAAAAGCTTTAGAGACAACTCCTAACCTTGTTGTATGTGTTTCCGAGGGAATCAATGATGGAAATGGTACTTTTATCTGTGAATTTGCAAGCGACGTTGGTGTTGATACCTTTGGCCATAAGATGCTTACAGGTTCCGGAAAATACCTGGAAAATCTCATAAAAGAAAAACTTGGTGTAAAAGTGCGTTCCGTAGAGCTGAATGTGAGTCAGCGCTGTTCTTCTTCCTGCCTTTCTAAGACAGATTTAGATGAAGCGGATCACTCCGGTGCTTTTGCCGTAAATGCAGCATTGAATGGGGAGACAGGAAAGATGATCTCTTTTGTGAGGACGAACACTTCCCCTTATGAACTTTCTTTTTCTACTGCGGATGTCAATATCATCTGTAATCAGGAAAAATCTGTTCCTCTCTCTTGGATCACCAAAGATGGTTCCGATGTAACCGATGAGTTTATTCGTTATGCAGCCCCATTAATTCAAGGCTCTGTAGATGTTCCAACCGAAAATGGACTTCCGCTCTTTGCATTCCGTAAATAGTAGAAAGATGTTTCGTTCATAATTTGTTCATTTATCTTTCAAAATTACTTTACTTATTTAACATTGTTTCTTCACTTTTCTAGAATATACTAACAGTATCAAAAGAAAAGAACTTAACAATTATCTAAAGTATTAACATACTATTTGAATAAACTTTTTCATAATACGTGCCGGGAATTGCGAAAGCAGTTACCCGGCATCCTCCCTGTTTTGGGAGGTTTTTTTATATCTGATTCCAATCACCGCAATTCCTGTTATAACAAGAATCCACATCAGTGCCTCATAACTTTTTTGTCTCTTCTCTGTTTTTCTCTCTTTTAATATTTCCTTTTTAGGTTGTATCAAATTTTGAAAAAATGACTTTTCTCCTTCTATCTCAAATGCGACTTTTTTCTCTGACTGATTCCCTGCCAGATCTCTGGCAAATACCAAGACTTCATAACTTCCACTTTTCTCAAATATATGCGAAAACTTTCTCTCATTCTCTCCTATTTGTTGTTTCTTTTCATTAATAAAGACCGTATCTAAAAAATCATGTTCCTCTCCCAGGACAATATCCAGTTTCTTCTCCTCTTTTGAGCAATCGATTTGAATTTCCGGAGGTGTATGATCTATGAAAAATCCTACTTCCATACTCGATGTATTTCCCGCCAAATCTTCCGCAATCAATTCCAGTGAATGCTTTCCTTCCTGTGTATATTTCTTGTTTTGCTCACAAATTCTTCCATCCATGTTAATACGATAAGTATATGTGGTAAAATCCTCCACAATTTCAGAAATGTCATATTTCCATTCAAAAAATGGCACATATTTTCCCTCTAATTCTTCTATTTTATGTATCAGCGGATTCTCTTTATCCATAATAATCTGCATCTCTTTTTCACTTCTGTTCCCCGCCTGATCAACAGCTTCCAAATAAACTTTATACTTTCCACTCTCCGTCAGATTCTCTTTCGCAAAATATTGTGCTCCGTCCTTTTCCCAACTTTCTATTCTTTTTTCTATCCTATTCCCATTGGCATCATTCCAGATAATCGTACCACCCACAGATACTATTCTTTGATTATCAATCGCTTTACATGTAAGGGTTTTATCATTGGCTGCTATACAATAATCTTCTGCTCCCTCTAAAATCAGCTGCGGATTCTCATTATCAAATAAAATCTTTTCCCGTTTCTTTGTGTAATTCCCCGCCCAATCGCTTACCTCTACCACAATTTCAGACAATTTATCAACAGAGATTGTTACATTCTCTGTCTCTTTTTCTCCACGCTCATACTCTCTATTTTGCACAACCTTATTATTTACCGAACAAATTACCTGTTTGATGCCTGATGCAACTCCATGTTCACTTATGTCAATCTGAATCAGACATGGTTTGCTATACCATTTTCCTAACCCTTCTGACGCTCTGATTAAAATTTCCGGTATTTCATCTTCACAAATAATTTTTGAGGACTTGGTTACTTCTCCCTTGTTTCCAGCTCCGTCTATCGCATATGCTGAAAGATTCCCTTCAAATCCAACCGGAATCACAACACTTACACAATTTCCTTCTAAAAACTGATACTCTTCCTCATTTATTTGATAATAAATTCCCTGAATCCCTGAAGTATCATCCGAAGCAGTCATTTCCACTGTTATCTCCTCATTTGAAATAATCTGTTCTTCACCATTATGTTTCGAATACTGAAAGGAAATCGGGTCTTCCGGTGCCTCCTTATCTATCTTGATTTCCCGCTTCTGCTCGGTGCCCTCCACCATTTTTCCCTCCTTGTTTTCCATCCATACAATCAGATGATAGTTTCCTTTCTCAAATAAATTCTCCTCCAGCACGATTTTTTCTTTCGCTTTCTCCAATTCCCCAGTCAACTCTTTCCCATCCGGGAAACTCAGCTGAAACTTTGTAATGCATTCCTGATCTAAATGTTCAATTTCTACTTTGACTGATTTTGTGTAATATCCTTTTTCCCCATTTGGCTCTTCACAATAAATCTGATACATCTGCACCTTTTCTTCAGCCCGCGAACCAAGCACATTTAATAAAAATATCATACCTAAAACAATTAAAATTTTCCCTATTTTTCTACCCATATAACCTCTCCTTCAATCGTTATTCCACATTCTTCCTGCAGTTTTCGAAACGTTTCCTCCTCAGCTAATTCCGGACATTCCTCCAATATTTTTCTTATACTTTCCTCACACATCTCTTTTGTTGTCACGTTATCCTTACACTGTATCTGTATCAATTGAATACGAAGCTCTTTTGATTTGGGATTTGCCGCTATCCCCTCTTCACACAGCCGCAACGCCTCTTGTTCATCAATATTTTGTGCAATTCTTACCATAGAACGGTAGAGTTCTTCTGTTTGATTCCATTGACTTACCTTCCTATACTGTTCTAACGCCAACTCTTCCTTTCCTGTTTTTTCATATGCTTCCGCCAATACGGTTCGAACTTCATTTTCTATCCTCTGATCCACATCATTTTCTTTCCATTTTTCATGTGTCGATAATATCTTTTCCCCCAATCTGATTCTCGCTTCCAGTGAGACCGTACCTTCTATCTTTGCCCACACACGAAAAAGCATTCTATTTTCCACCAACTCGCCTTTCTGACTTTCTTCTATCTCTGATAATATCGACTCCATCTCCTCCTCACTTTTTCGACTCTCTCCAAGCATATATGCCGACAGTTCCTTATAGTTTTCCGCAGACTCTATCTCACCTTCTGCACATGCAAACATTTGCATACTCTTCCTATAGTCCTCCATCTCTAAAAAATAAGTTCTGCCAATCTCCAAGAAATCTACCTTTTTCTGGTCAATAATCGCTTCTGGTCTCTTTTCCTCCATTTCATCACTTAGAAACATACTCACACCGCCACCCAAAAGCACAATTGTTCCAACTATAATCCATTTTATTTTTTTGTTTTTATTTGTTTTTTTATATTTTAATTGTGGAAAATCAAAAAGAATTTCAGAAATTTTTTGATATTGTTGTTTTACGTTGTCTGACAGACATTTTGAAATGATTTTTTTCAACTTACTCTCTTCATACTTTGTAAGCTTTGGCTCTATGATTGCTTTTGCCAAAATAAACTGCATCGTTTTTCCAATTGAATACATTGCCTCATAGGAATTTCCCTTTTTTAAAAATCCATCCCGAATTTCTCCTCTTCCCATTTGATTCACGATATGCTGATTTCCTTTTGCATTGAGATCCAACAACATCAACTCCCCATTTTTCTTAATAATCATGCAAAACGGAGTGATATAGCGATACGGCTTTGCATCTCTGACATCTTGTAAATATCCAAGCTGTTTGATCATCTGACATAAGTAGGAGAATAGCTGCTCTTTTGCTATCATTCCATGCTCCTCCAGATATTCAGGTAACATTGTTCCTAAAACACAGTCCGTAATAATATGGCAAGAAGCATTCTGCTGAATCAAACGGATCACCTCGTATTCTCTTTCCAAATGCACTCCTCCTCTTCTATTCAATTTTTATTCATGGAACTCGGAGCCTCGACTAAACTCCTTAGAAATCTATAGAACTTTTAGAATATGCATCTATACTAGCCCACTTTCTGTCAAAAAGCAAGCATTTTTTGAAAATAAAAGCAGAACAGAAATACCACTCCTTCTGTTCTGCCCTTCTTACTTAAAATGGTCTATACAAATGCCTTGGAATACCATCTACCATAACAGGAGATACATCCCCTTGAATCAACGGTTTTACGTAAGTAATAAACTCTTCTGTAACATATGTTCCCTCTTTATTTACCCAATTTCTTGGAACTAATTTCTCTCCGTTCGCTATTTTATGTACATCTTTTACTTCCGTTCCACTTTGATACGGATCATCTGAAAATCGCTCAATGACAACCATTTTCCCTGAATCTCCTTCATCGGCTGGGTTCCACGGCGGCCTGCCCTGCTGGCCAGAAGATGTC